>Ga0157363_1003416_pt1 | contig 14354 bp, 17 predicted proteins | sample AttsexASBM1_FD_111477 | JGI IMG/M metagenome (GOLD analysis project Ga0157363, IMG submission 111477) | Fungus gardens microbial communities from leaf cutter ant in Ribeirão Preto, State of São Paulo, Brazil - Atta sexdens ASBM1 | ecosystem: Host-associated > Fungi > Mycelium > Unclassified ...
GGGGGGGGAACCCAGGTCCATTATTTTTTTTGCTAAGTGACTTTAATAGAGAGACTGAGTTATTTTTTTTTGCTAAGTGACTGTAATAGAGACATCGAGTCTTTAATCAGGGGTATGAACTTTTGGAGGTTTGAAGAGCACAGAGTTAGAAAGGTATTGGAAATAGTTAGATAAGGTTGAAGGTATGGAAGGATTGTCTCTGGAGTAGCATTAAAATAGACATAAGTGACAAATATTCAGGTGATCTTGAAATAATATTAGAATTAATAGAATTAAAGTAAGTGAATTAGAGTTACTAAAAACAATAGTAATATTTAATAAATTATTATCTGAATTAAGTTTTATAATAAAATATTAGTCGTATATGTAATTGAATTAAGTTATAAATACAAGAAGAAGAAAAGTTTAAACTAAAGGTTATGAACCTACTATAAATATAGTGGACATTACAGTAGATAAAGAAAGCAGAAATGAACTTGATGAAAATTTAGTTTTGAAAGAAATTATTTTTTAGTTTATGAATTAAAGGTAGGTAATATTACTAGATTAAAAAAGAAATTTAGGATAAATAAAATGTTATATTAGCAGGTGTTATTTGGATTTAAAGCTAATAATTATTATTATTTAGAGATATAATTAATAGAAATCTAACTAAATTATTTGGAATTGACTTAAAAAAAAGATATGGTTAGACAATACGAAAGTAATCAAAAACTATCCAAACATGTAGAATATATTACTAATATTAAAACTATAGAGATAAAACATGAAAAAATTTTGATAAACATAACATATTCGATTAAATTAGTAGAATGGAATTTGGTAAATTTATTGAAATAAATATGAAAATAGGAAATAATAAGTTTATACACATAAGGACAAAAATGTCAATACAACTTTATTTTGAATTAGGAAATTAAAACAATTTAAAATTTTAGTTTAAGATACATGAATACAAAAGATTTAATACTAGAAACTAATGTAAACTATCTGGAATAGAAGTAAAGATTTATCAGAGTTTCAACACTGGAAGAAAAAAGTAAAAGAAAGTAAAGATACATCAGAAGATACCGAGTTTTATAAATAGAAAACATTTTATATTTTTCAATTCATGATATGTATAAAATTAAGTGGTTATAACAACTGGTTATACCTATCAATAAGTTAAAGAAATATTTAAATTAAATAGTATAATTATTTCAATTGGAATGAATACTTTAAGTATTAGGCAAGTCCTTTAGAAATAAGAATTATTAAATCTTTATCAACACTATTTGATGAGAATAAAATAGAATATGTTTAGAATCTTTCCAACAACCAAGATTTAAAGAAGCAGATAGATGTGCAAAATCATATAAACAATATACGGTATTAGACGACTATACAGAACATAAATTTTGTAAAAATACAATTAGAAAATAATGAGATTAAACTTAGACCTAATTCTAACTTATAATAAAATTAAGAATAATAAAGATATTTATCCAACCACTAAATTAGATTAGTTGAATTAAATTCAAAATTAGAACATACCGGTTTTATTTTACCAACATCAAATAATAATAAAGCTAGTAATTACAGTACTTTATACAAAAATTTAAAGATAAATCTTATAATTAAAGTTTTAATATAAATTATGAAAATAAAATGATTTTTACATGAAAATTTATTTATCAATAGTTAAAAATAAAATTAAGTAAAGAAGAAAACAAGTTAAATTTGAACTAATTTGGTTAGATTTTCAACATTAATTTAAATGACTAGAATAAAGTATTAAAATAATTACCACATAGTATATTAAATACTGTAATTAAGGTTAATAATACTTTACAATTAAAATATAATAATAATACATTAAAGAGACCTAGTAATTATATAAATAAGATTGAGTTATTATTAATAACATTATATTTAACAGTTAGATTAATTACAATAATCATTGGACTAATGTATGTAGTTTAGTAGGGAAAATATATTATATCATTTATAATGTGAAGAAATAAAATTAAATGTTAAAAAAGACTTAGATAAAGTATCTTAAAAATATAAAGAATATACATTTGAAAAGTATTTAGAAGATAAATCAATTAAAGATTTTAATTTATACTCAATAAGATTGGGAGATTTCTTTAAATATTTTAAATAGCTCATATGATATTAGAAAAACAATATGGTTATGTTGATTATCAAATAATTTATCTAAAATGAGCCAACTATAAAAGTTATCATTAAATCTTCTTATTTAAAACAATTTAGTTAAAATATTTTCTTAGATACAGCCTCTATCTCTATATTATGTAAACCTAAATTATGGAGTGACAATAACAGAGGAGGATATTTATTAGAAGATTATACAAATCAAATTATTATAACTGGGATTGCTAATCTTGGCCATACTATAAAAATAAATAAAATCTTTATGATAGCATCAATTATTTAATTCAATTAGAATTTAGTGTCAATAATGATTTCTTAAAATAATTTAAGTAGTCAAGGTCAATCATTTTTAGAATTAAACTCAAATCTTACTCAATCTGAAATAATACAAATAAATACTAATATTAAATTAGCTCAAAATTTGAACAATGAAACTTTTTTTACCTTAAGAGCTGACTTTAGAGGTAGACTTTATGTTAATTATTTCTTTTTAAAATATCAGGATTTATCAAAAGCTTTGGTTAAAATTTCAAAAGGTACAAACTTACCCTTACGGAAGAAGGTAAAATTTATTTATAAATTCATGGTGCTAATTTGTATAATATTAATAAAATTAATAATGATAATCATGCAAATAGAATTGCTTGGGTAATTTCTAATTTAGAAAATATTTATAATATGGACTTTAATTTCATTAAGAAAGCTTAAAATATTTGGTCTTTTATTTCATTTTGTTTAGTACTGAAACAATTAAAAATTCTTCTTATGAGGTAAAATTACCTGTTTATATAGTTGCAAGCTGTAGTGGAATTCAACATATAGCTGCTATGATTAAAGATTTAGATATCGCTAAAAATGTAAATTTACTATCTGAACTAGAATCAGATAAAGTGAGTGATGTTTATACAATAATTTTAGATATTGTTAATACAGAAATTAAAAATTTAGGAAATAAAAAGATAGTGAATACCCAAAGTTTAAACCTTTAACTAGAAAGGATATTAAAGTCCAGTTATGACAAAAACTTATTTTGTGACATTAATAGGTATGAAAAATCAATTAAAGGTGTCTCTTGGTAATAGAACGAACTAATAAACAAACATAGGTTAAAAAACATAAACAAAAATATTGAGATACAATCTTGTTTAACAAATGAATTAATAGAATATAAAGATATTATTAAGATAGCACAAATTATTGAATAAAAAATATTTAATACTTTATTAGAATCTGTTTATAATTATTTTAAAAAATTTGTAAGTTAATGAATAATTTAGCTTTACCTATTATTTGGTTTACTCCATCAGGATTAGAAATTACAAAAAAAACTAATTTAAATAAATTAAAGTTGCTATAAGTTTTGCAGGTAAATATAAAAAATTAGTCTTAAAGGAGTGGACAACTTAATTAGATAAGAGAACCCCAAATGGGAGCTTTAAATCCTAAAATTTTTCATTCTTTAGATGCTAGTCATTTATTGGAAGTAATTAAAAACATTAAAAATAAAAATATTGATTATATTTTACCTATACATGATTGTTTTGGTACTCATCCTAATGATTTATCATTTGTTTATAATATTCTTAAACTTGAATTTATTCAAATATATTCACAACAAGAATTTTGAAAATCATTTCATGGTAATATTTTATTAAAAAATAATCAATTTAATATAGTCAAAAAATAACCATCAATTTGTTAAATTAAAAAATTTATTTAATAATAAAATGGTTGAAATACCAGAGCTACCTAAAACTGGATAATTAAAAATAATATTTTCTCTATATATGTTTAATAAAAAAATAATTAAAGTAATTAAAATTACAGTAGAGGGATTACATGTCTATGTCCACTTTGGGGATCTGTTTTAAACATTACTTTAATAGAGAGAAAGTTTTTATATTATAGGTTTTAATTATAAAAATAGGACTAGTGGATATAAGATAATAACGCAAAATAACTAGCTTTTTATACTTGGAAAGTACAATTGTTATAGTTTATATATTCTCTTGTTAAGGAACAAAATTTATTAAAATTTAAATGAATAAAAATATTTTAACTTTATTTCAGTTTAGTGTTGCTTCAATGCTTAAATTAGATTTTCTTTCTTTAGGTTATATATCATTCTATTCAGAAGGATTAATAGGCTTGAAAGAACTTATTAAAATTATATTGAGTTATTTTATTAAGGCTTCTCCATTCCTTGTTCTAAACTTAGTACTCAAATGAATACAGTTATAAGTTTGTTATTTTTGCAAATTATTATTTTTATTTGATTTTCTCTTCTTTTTTCAGTTTGTCTATAGATATGTCTGAGTTTAATCAAGTGTTTAGTTTGTCTGCTAGTCAATTTATTTTGGTTAAAGAGTTTGGTGGTGAGTAATTTAATAATCTTATAAAGACTGAAAAGAAATCTTCAACTAAAATTAATTAGAAAGGTTAAAAAGATAATAATTCCATACAAAGATTTGACATAAATAAAATTTATTGAAACCTTAATTTTAAACTTGTCTATTAATTCTTTAAATACGATACTATTTCAGTATAGTGAAATCCAATCATTTACCCATTTAATGTTAGGTCCTCAAGAAGGTATTATAATTAAAGATGTACACGACATAAAAATATTATAAATTACTTTTTGAACATTATCAAGATATGTTATAAAGTGTAATGTCATTGTATAATGTTGATACACCTGATTTTATTATTTTTCACCTTATAGAAATAGTTGTTGATGATAAACTAAAAATAGGTAAACTTCCTAAACCTATCGCAAGTTTAATAACATTAAAGGAAAATAAAACTAACTTTAATAATAATATGCTACCTCTTACTTTGTCGAACAAAACATATAGGATGCTACATCAAGATCAGGTAAGGATTAATTATTTAACAGACTGAATTAATCAACTAGAAAAAAAAATAACTTATCCTTGGAAAATAGTGAATCTAATTTTAAATTTGATCTATCAAATGATAATATTACTATTCTAGTTAATAAAAAAATATTGCAATTAGATTTCTTGAAACAAGTACTTGTAACTAGTAAAGAACAAACTAAGTTTACATTTCAATAAAAAAATTTTTTTTAATCATCACATATTTAAGTAAAAATTATAATTACAATCGATGATTTTAAATTAAAACAGGTAAACTATTATTTTGTGGTAAAGATTCTTTTGACAAGGAGATTATAAAAAAAAAAGATACAAGTAAACACTTTGTTAGAGAAATTTAAGAGCATTTTTAATTAAAGATAAAGAAGTGGAATTATTTACTAAAACCATTAAATTAGCTCCTATTGTTTATAAAAATCCAGATTAAAAAAATAGAAAATAAAAAGATTATTCCACCTATAGTTTAGTAAAAATACCTTAATTAAAGAGAGAACCTATAATAGGTACATTGGATCTTTAAACTTTTAACGATACATTAGCTAATGGTGAAAAATACGAAAGATTTTATGCTTTAGGATTTGCTAGTTAAAATTTAACTAAATTGTACTATTTAACATATCATTTTGACAATACGCTAATAAATTGGTACTAAATTGTATTGATGATAATTTTATTTTGATCTCAAAGGTTATACATTCTATGTACACAATCTAGGTAAATTTGTTTATATTTTTATATATAAGATATTATTAGATCATAATACTTAAGCAAAAGAAGAAAATAATCCAAAAAAGATCCTATATATAGGGATGGTAAAATTATATGCTTAGAGATTGTTAAGACTGTAAAAAATAAAAATTTTAAATTGGTCGATTCTCTTATTTTACTTAATAAAAGTCTAGATAAACTTTGTTCGGATTATGGTTTAACTACAACAAAGGGTATATTTCCATATAATTTTTATAAATAAATAATTTAACTTACATAGGAGTTACACCAGACATCAAATTTTAAACAAAAATTGTTAATTTAGCATTATATAATGAGAATAAAAACTAATTGGAGTCTAAGAGAAGAAACCTTAAAAATTTTAGAAACAGATATTACTTCCTTATTTGAGTTAATAGTAAAAATCCAAGAAATTTTCTGGGAAGATCATAAAATATAACTAAAAAGTTTTACTTTAGCTAGTTTAGCTCAAAATAAGTTTTAATTATTATTTTAATGATAGTAAAATACCTTTAATTAACAACAATAACTTATTCCAATTTATTTATGGTGGTTACTTTGTAGGTATTACTGAAGTGTATAAACCTTTTTCAAACTTTTTTAATTATTTAGATGTTAATTCACTGTATCCTTTTGCTGCTTTTAATTCTATGCCTGGTCTAGAATGTAAATGGCTATAAAGTTATAATAGTGAAGGTTTAGATATTTCTAAATTATTTGGAGTATTCCATGCTAAAGTGGAAACTAATGACCAATATTTAGGTTTATTACCTATTAGGAATAAAGATGGTAATTTATATACATGAAGGAAAAATTTAGGGAGTTTGGCCTTATTTAAACATAGTTAAGGCTCACGGTTGTAAAATTACAGTAATTAAAGGATTTCAATTTAATAAGCAGAAAAGTCCTTTTCTTGAATATGTACAAGAATTGTCAGCTCTGAAAGATGAGTTTAAAGGTAGTCCTATACAAGTAGTTAAAAACTTATTAAACAATTTAATAGGTAGATTCGGTTTAAATTTTGTTAAACCTATTACTAAAACTGTAAGCAAAGCTGGATTATATAGAAATTTAGCTTCTAAACAAGTGATTACATTTAATGAAATTAATTAAGCCACCCCTTCGAGGCTAGTTACTTTATCCTATTGTAAATAAAGATATTTGTGATAGTCATAATCTTGATTATTTTAATATTACTTCCTATGCTATAGTTTTTAAGCATGAAATTAAACTAGCAATTTTAGAGGCGGGAGCTTTAATTTATTTTTCCGTTACAGATTCTATTGTTACTAATTTAGTTATAAAAACTTTTTCGAATAATTTACCGGCTAAATGCTAATAAATTAGGGCAACTTAATTAGAACATACTGGAGAAAAAAGCTTATTTTATCTCTAATAAAACTTATATATTATTAACTTCTAAATGTAAAGAAATTATAAAAGCTACAGAAAATTTTCGGATAGTTTAACTATAGCTGAATTTTAAAATCTGTATTTAAACTCTAAATTAATTCAAGGTGAAAAAACAACCACTATTACTAATTATAGTAAAGGTTCTGTAACAATTAAAAAAAAACATTACAATTGATTGAAATAGTTAAAAAAAAAAGGAAAATTTTATTTGACTCTAATAATCTTTTTTTAGATACTAAACCAATATATATTAATTCTTTAAACAGAAGTATTACTTTATATCAACCGGCTATGTTAAACATTATTAAATATATAAACAAACAAACAAATATATCCACCATTAAACATAATTTATGTCATAAACAAATTAACAAACAAATAAATTGCAGATAGCTACTACTGCAGTTAAGTTACCTAAATACTATTACGTAATTCTAAATCTAGAACTTTATTAAATAGTAAGGTTCCTTTAGCTAATTGTATATAATTTATTCCAATCTAATTGGTAGTTCAATTAATAATAAAATCTAAAAAAAAATAAAATTATTAAATTAGTTTTTTATTCCTTCTGCATGTTTTCTTAGTTTCTTTCCCTCAATTTTAGGTAAGGATTATAACTTTGACTGTGAAGAAGGTTTTTTTTAATCCATTTTAATTTAAATATAATCTTATTTAAAAACTCCTAATTTAATACTTGTTATAATACCCATACTAAACATTATAAAATTTATAATTAAATATGCCTTGGGTTAGGGTTACTAATTGTAGTTTAGTATAACGATTTCGAATTAACGCTATAAAGTTCTTTTTCACTATCCAACTTTAATATTTTTATAAAAATAAAAAGCACCACTATTAACTTATAATGATTTTTGATTTAGGTGTTGTGTAAAAAAAAAACTAATAACTTTAATTAACTAAAAAAAATAATTCAAATTATTAGAACAAAAAGGAAAATGTAATATTAGATTTAAACACGCCTTTACTACCCCACATTCCCAAAGGCATATTTTAGTTACAACGCAAATTAATAAGCGAAGCAAGGAAAGCGTGTATTCAAATAAATTTCCTTTTTAGTTTTTAGTGTTGTATTTTAATTTATAAAGTACTCTGAAAATACAATATTTTTATAAAATAACTCACCTGGTTTAGGTAAATATGGGATATAAACAAAATTTTTTGTTTTGCTTTTAACCTTTATATATTTTATACCTTGACTGTTACTCCTGATTGTAATGCTAATATCTTTCATATTTTTTAATATTTTATCATGGAATTTTTTTAAAATCTTCATTTGTATATAATTGAATAAATTCAGTTGTAACTAAATATTTTAAATAATATATATTATTGGAATGAGCACCTAAACAGTCTTGAAGTTTTAATCTATAAGGATATTTCATATTTGGAGTGCATCTATTAACAATGCACATTAAATGTGCAGCATCCAACGAATGAAGAATGTTAGGAATATTGGCATTAATTTGTTTTCTATAATCTACTTTTTCTATCATTTCTCTCAGAACAATAGTTATGGATTTACCTCTATATGAAATAGAAACCTTATACTGAATAGATTGCTTGTACATCTGATTAATAAAAAAATTTAATCCTGTTGGAGTAAAGCATAATATAGGAATATTACAATTTAAAAAAATGTTAACAATTTCCTTTAAATAAACATAAAGTGCTTTTAATGATGGTATTGATTTAATAATTTGGGCTTTAATTATTTAGGCTAAAGTAAAATTTTCTCGATAATTTAATTTAAAAACCATTTACGCTAGGAACTAAATAATGAATTTTTTATCTTTGAGGACAATTTGTAAAAAGAATTCCGTAGTGGATCGCCAATTTCAATAGTATAAACATTATAAACTTTGGTCATAATTGGCTGTTTGATGTTATCTCTGCTTAATTTTATTTTTGTAATTTCAGAACAATCTCCATTGATTTAACCATGTATTTAATTGCCTTATTAATAGGTTCTAATAAATATGAATAAATATCACCAACAGTATCACTCTTTTTTGTGGGATCATTTTTACTTTTTACCGCTTTCAAAGTCTTTTATTAATGCACCCTTATGCTGTATTCCACTACAAGTAGCATCCAAGAAGATAGGCATATGAACTTTATACTTATGATCTTTATCCAATTCTCTCATAATTAAACAGAATGAAGTAAACAATAGCAAAAATTTAGGTTTAAATATAAACTTTTTTTTCTAAATTAATTATTTTATCTAATTTTGATTTAACCCATTTAATCTATCTTAAAAACTTTTTTAGCTAAATTATTTTAATTATAACAATTAGCACCATTTATGTATAAATATTCAGTACCTCTTAATTCCATTCCTTCAAATAAATTCAATAGATAATTAGCTAATTCGCCTCATTGATAAGAAAGATAGAAAGAATTAGTATATTTTATACCTCTCCAATACCACTATGGTTTTATAAAAAGGGTGATTAAATTGTGCTAATATTTTAGCAATCTTTAAAGTTACTTTAGATTGTGTTTTATCAGTTTTATCTGTAAGATTTTTAAAAAACTTTTTTAATTTATATAATCCATCACTATCAAAAAATTTAACAACAGAGTATTAATTATAAATTTATAAGAATTCAAAGTATTAACCGCTTTAAATAATGATTATTTCTTTTCCATATTATGTTTTTATTAAATGAACCAGTAATTATACTATTTTTAGTAAACTGATTTTCTAAGAAACCACCATATTCAGTATACGACCACATGTTTGGTTTACATAGCATTGGTAAATATTTAGGACTTATTATTCAATTTTGTTGAATGAACTCAAAATAATATTCATTAATAATTAAAATAGATAATTCTTTATCTACAAGACTATTCGATTAATCCTCAACATCTTTAAAACTTCTTACAAAATTTAAGTAGGTTTACTGCAAAATATTTAAAAAAGACCTAAAATTAAGGTATCAATTTGTTTAAATCCTTTAGATTCATTAAATTTTTGAATATTTATATATTCTGCTAGATCAGATTTAATTAGGGTTAACCATTCGTTAGAATAAATTTTCCAAATAATTTAAGTTCCGATTTTCATTGTAATAGCTGTGAAACCCATTCTATTATATAAATTAGTCAAGATAGTGTATGCCAGTAATAATTGTCTTTTATTAAAAATTTGGTTAAATACTTGGATATTTTCCTTTTTTTTTTCTAGAGTTAAATTTTAATATGCTTTTTCATTACATAACCTAAACTTTTTTCTAGTTTTATTATCCCTAATTTAGATTAATGTGCTCAATCCAGTTTTCTTCTATATTTAGTTGCTTTTCTAAAGAATTTAGCTTATCATTTTAATGATTTTCTCATAAAACCGTGTAAAAACATTTATGCTTATATCTTCATTTACAGATATAAATTTATTTATATTATTTTCTTCGCTAGTTTGTAAACTATCATTTTTTGTTTTTTAAGTTAGAATAATACTTAATTTTTTTTTTTAATTAAATTAGTGTGTGACAAATCATTAAGATTAAATTTTGGTAGTATTAATTAACATAAACGGTAGGTAATATAAGCTCTTTTTCTATTATAACTATTTAGTTTAATTTTTAGAATAAACTTATGTCCCAGTTTTGGATCCATTGCTTTTGAATGCTTTGTATTTAATTTAAATTATTATAAATTTTAAGAATTATCTATAAAGATAGTTAATGATTCTTGTCATACATTTAATGCTTTATGTAAATTTTAAATTTTATCTTTGTTAGATTGTAGTAGTTTTTCCTGTTCACATACTTCTTCATCTTTGGTTCTACTATTAATTAGTAAATTTAATTATTTATTTTTTTTTGTTTGTTGTTTTGTTTTTTTATATAACAATTAGGGCATTTTATATTAGGTTTACTCTCCTCAATTATTATTTTATTGATTATATTTAATTTTTATTTTTAAGTCCTCAATATAGTTCTTATAGCTTGCAATAACTTTTTAAAAATTCTTTTTTAGAACAAAATTGTTAATTTAATTGTATATATTATATAGCTATTAGTAATATTTTTTAAAACCATATTCATATTTTTTATCTTCAATACAATAAGATACAAATCTTATATTATTTATATAGGCATCTTTATTTTTGTATAATTTTATGAAGTTTAGACTATCTGGAATTTTTTTTTGAACAAATTACTTTTTCCAACTTGGTATAATTTATCATCTCTTAAACCATTAGGCTATATATCATTAACAAATTTATTAATTGTATTTGATTATTATTTATAATATGTCTTTTAGAAATATCTCATTAACTAATATCGATACCGCTTTTGTATAATAATATAAAATATTACTCCAACTTGAATTTACAAATATAAATAAAGTGTTATTATAACTTGCCATATAATCTATATATGTTATATCATATCCCACAAATAATTTTTCAATAAGTATATATTTATTTATATTATTATTATCACTACATAATCCAATCAAACTTTCTATATCAACCTATATAAAATATCCTTTTTCCACTTCGAACTATAATATCAATTTCTTCAGGAAATATAAATTTTCCAAGTAAAGGTACTAAGCAACCAATGTAGTACCAACTAAAAATACATATTTTATTATACCAAATTAATTAAAAATTAAAATATAATTATCTATAGCCTAACGATTAACGTAGTATCCTATTGTATATCCAATTAAATGAATCCTATTTTTACTCCTGTTACAGATATCTAATTTTCTACAGAAACAAGCCAATGAAGACTATCTTAATTAATAAATATAAAAAGTTATAATTAGATATAAAATCTTATATGAAGAACATACCGATAACGTAAATAAATCTAAATTAAAAAGACATACAAAAAGTGTAAAATTAGTAAAAACAGAAAAGTTTAATTACATTGGGTATAAATTACCATTAACAATGGATAATACGAAATGAGGAACAACACATTTTTATAGTAATCATACAAGAGCAATAGTTTACATACCTAAATCTAACAGAGAATATCACATATGACTATTTAAAAGTCATACCTTAGTTGATCTAAAAATAGAGAATAAAATCTTATTAAGTTTTAAAGATACGATATTAAATGAAAATAGTTATGATTCTTTTGATAGGGAAATTAAAGATAATAAATATATTATTGTAAAAGGTGAACTAAAACTAAAAACTATAAAAAGAAAAAATAAATTTATTAGTAAAATTAAACCATCGATTTATTTATATGAAAAATTTCTGACTATGGATCTTTAATATATTAATATTAATGGTGTTTGATACGTTTATCTAGCTAGTATTTATGATGGAGTTAAAGTAAATAGTTTTTATTTAAGTGATTATAAAGATTCAAATGAACTATTAGAAGAAGCAATAATATCTATAATGAAAAGAAAATACGATGGTTATAGAGTATATTTACATATTTTTTATAAATTTGAAGGTATATTTCTAATAAAGATATTGAATAATTTGAGTGATAAGATAAACCCTATAATTAATGACAATAAGTTTATTGAGATAAATTTTAAATTTGGTAGATTTTCTATAAAATTAAGGGATTCTTTATTAGTATTACCTGCTTCTTTAGCAAATTTAGTTAAAGGTTTTAAAGTAGAGAGTAAGTGGACATTTCCGTTATTATTTGTAAACAATGGATAAATACCATTAAATTATAAGAGTAAAGTACCACCCTTTTGTAAACATAGCTGAAGATAAATATGATGAATACTGTAAAAAGTTTATATGTCGAGAATGGGATTTAAAAAAAGAATCAATAAAATATTGTAATCAAGATGTAGTAACACTTTATAAAATAATAGATAAATTTGCTATCATCATATTTGATGAAATAAGACTAGATACAGCTAAATATCCTACTATTTCTTATTTATCTTTTGATATTTTTAGTTGTAAATTTTTACAAGATGATGTTAATATTCTATTAATTACCGGTAAAATGTTAAATAGTATTTCGTTAAGTTACACAGCTGGTAATGTATAGGGCCTAATACCATATTGATAAAATATCTATCATTATGTTGTAAATTCTTTATATCCATATGTAATGAAAGAACAATGTATGCCTGTGGCTGATCAAGTATACTTTGAAGGTAATATAGCTATTTTTGATAAAGATGCTTTTTTTCTTGTAAGTTTTAGTAGAAGCCCCAATAAATGTAGCAATACTTCATCATAGATTGAAAATAAGTAATAGTTATATTACTGTAACTCCACTAGATAAATAAAATGGAAAGGAAGTTAATTATCAGAGGAATTAGATAAAGCTAAAGAATTGAATTATAAGTTTTAAATTTTAAGGGTTAGATATTTATATAAGGTATTTATTATGGGGGATTACTTATACACAATTAAAGTTAATAATGACAAATTTCACCTCTATATACTATATCTAAATTAATCTTAAATAGCCTTTATGCTAGATTTGGTATGACACCTTTTAAAGAAAACAAAATAATAGATAGTTCTTAATCTTTTCATATTTATAATAATTTTGATGTTACAAATGTAGTTAAGTTTGATAACAAGGAATTAATATATTATTTAAATTTTGAGGAATATGATGATGATTTATCTCAATGAAATATCTCAATACCTATAGTTTCAGCTGTTACTTCATATGCTAGAATATATATGTATAAATTCAAAACAATTAATAATAATACGTGTTATTATACTGACACTGTGGCTTTAGTAAACAAATTAGAGGAATATTACGTATGATATTAATTAGGTAACTTTAAGATAGAATATACTTATGATAAAGCAATATATATAGCACATAAAGTTTATTACTGTAAAACTAAAAAGGGCGATATTTTTAAATTAAAAGGTTTTTTACTAAATAAATTGGAACAAAATATTAAATTTGAGGAATTTAGCATCTTTTTATATAAATAAAGTAAATTATTACTTAACCATGAAAAAAGGAATAAATATTTTTATTTAAAGAAATGATATGTTTATCATCAATAAAAGATCCAAAGAATATATAGGGATAAAGGACCCCATGAACCCCACACCCCCTGACCCTTTTTATTAAAGGACCGTGGATGGGCCGCCTAAAGTCGTCCCCGCGTCTCTCTGTAACTAAAGACTCATTGAAATAAAGAAGTAAAGAA
>Ga0157363_1003417_pt1 | contig 14353 bp, 9 predicted proteins | sample AttsexASBM1_FD_111477 | JGI IMG/M metagenome (GOLD analysis project Ga0157363, IMG submission 111477) | Fungus gardens microbial communities from leaf cutter ant in Ribeirão Preto, State of São Paulo, Brazil - Atta sexdens ASBM1 | ecosystem: Host-associated > Fungi > Mycelium > Unclassified ...
GTAATTTTATGTCTTACGCAAATATTGTACAAGTAATGTAAATTTTTAACATTTCTTTTTTCTTACCTGCATTTTAATTGAGCGTTTTCGCCAGTCCTGATAGTACCCAGTTCCAAACTCGAGCTGGACGCATCCGAATCGCTGTGCGCCGGACTCGGAGGACCGCCGGTGCCCGGAGACACCCCCAGTCCGGTCAAACCGGCGGCCGGCGAGGCACCTAGTTCCTCCTCAGCCGGCATCCTCCGCGGCCAAACCGGAAGGTCCAGCGGTGGCTGAAGGCTCCCGTAGTAGCTCGAGGCCGGGTTGGTGGAGTAGCCGGAAACCGGGCTGTAAAAACCCGGGACAGCTCCTAGCAGGGTGCCCGGGTAACGAGCGGCGCCGTAGGGACCAACGTGAGTTGGCATTCTGCCCGGAACATAAACGATCATTTTTTTCATTACTTTTGCCTCTGACTTCAATCAATTCGCCAATTTCACCAAAGACGTGCAGATTTTGCTCGATCGTTGTTTTAATTAATGACTCTGTTTAATTCGCGTTTTATGCAAACGTGTAATGTATGATGCGTACGTGTAAATGTATACGTGAATGTACACGTATGATCGTGAAAAGTCACGTTCGATGCGATCTCTCAAAAAATTTCCGAGTGATTTCGTTTTCTATTTATTCAACGTTAATTTTGCCGCTCTTTTTTTAGCTTTGCTTTAATGATCTTTCACAAGCTGACATAAGAGTATTATTTTTTTAGCGCTGTCGTTAGATAAAAATCTGTCTGTTCCTCAAAGGAAGTCTTCTTAGAACTTTTTCGTCTCGCTAATGATAAATATTCAATTTCTCCTTTTTACAATCCTTTCAATAACGAAATCATTAACTGTCACAGCCTTTCACAGTTTGTCACAATTTCAGTCTTGATTGTCTTAATTCTTTTGCTCAAAACTTTTTTTTGTTAATAAAATAATTTATCGTTATCAATCAGATTTTCTTCGCTATATTGATTTTTTCGCAAAATTATTCCAAAAATTATATCTTCTTTTTGATTAAAAATATCCTCGATAGCGAAATTATTAATTGTCATTACCAATTTGTTTTACAATTATCTTTTTTTTCCAAGTTCTTGTATGCTCCTTGTCTTCGAAAGATTCGCCTCACTAGCGATTTTCGATGACGTCAGTTTTCTGTCGCGTCGTTCCTGCCCAACGTATTTCTTTAATTAAGCTCGCGTTGTCGTACAAAGCGATTCGGCCATTGGATTTTAGCACAAGACTTTCCAGGTCTTGCTGGGGCACCCTTGTCTCTGCTTTCCTGAACACCGTAGATACGACAAGTCGCCCGCAATACAATACACACACACCACCTTGCGCACACCCTCTACCACGCAGTCCGAGTCCGTATCGTCAGATGTATTTGAACCGATTGGACTTGAGTATACGGTAACTCAGGAATTGCTTGCTGTACTTGATCGAGAGCATAACTGGGCTGGACGATCGCGGTGAACGAATTATAAAACACTGCCGTCACACTTCCGGAAACAGTTTTCGTAAGTTCTTTGAGTTCGTCTAATAAAATACCTGAAGTACAATTTAGTTCGATTTATTTAGAAGATAATGCGCGATAGTAATTGCGGAAACGGTTCAATCAATGCTAAGAGAATCCCATCTTTTTTGGTTGCTTGCCACGCTTTCTGACGGTGCGTCGTCTGGAGATGATGCGTCGAAGAGAAAGAGAAAGAAGACGTAAAAATTGTAATCAGAGTTCGAGGATGAAACACGATGAATTTTTGCTGATTGAACTGTAGTAGTACGCTGCGTTCTGATTAGCTCCTTTATAAGTACGCTGAAAGATCTATAGTTATTTATTTACCGTACTTCTTTTTTTCTTAATTATCTTCACTCAAATGTTCAAAATGAAAGTTCGATGTGATCAGAATGTTGTAGAAACTCTGAAGCAAAACAAAACATGAGAGAATATCAACTGATGGCAGAGACGAATGTGCAAGCTTATATATTGTCGCGCTATCGCTTTATTGCCCCTCCATGAGATTCACTAGCACAGAAGAGAGAAGACTGATAACAGTTCGTCGTGTATTCACCAGCTTCGTAACAGTCGTCTTTATAAACGAGCTAGTATCAAATCAAGTCACTTCGATGTGGAATTAAGTGAACAGTGATTTGTTGCAAAATATATATATAGAGTATATAGCCAAAAGTATAGATATTACAAGATGATAAGAATTATTATATTTTTTTAATTTAATATTTTAATATTATGAAAACTAATTAGTGTCTGTAACTTTCTCAGACTAATTTTTAAAAATATTGAATGTTCTAGGAAAATATCATAATGACAAAAACAATAAAAAAATATTATTAGTAAATCACATCAAAGTTTTGAAATGGAATTATACTTTATATGAGCAAAACTCCTTTCTTTCTCTCTCCCTCCCCCCTCCTCCTCTCTCTCTCTCTCTCTCTCTCTCTCTTTCCCTCCCGTTTCATAAACATCTTATTAAGGAAATGAAAATAGAGCCATAAGATCCATGAGAAAGAAGAGACTATATAGATTTATCTCGTCAAGCTTCAATAAGATAAAGTCGCTGATACCCCCCGCGTCGCAGTCACGACCAACCAAAATTGACTTGGCCCCTATCGTTGATTTTGCCTCATGCAACTTGCTGCTGATCGTTGCGGGTGGGAACAAAGTCCATACGTTTCACAACATGGCGATGTATTATCTGCCGTATTAACGGTTCAGTGTGAATGGGCTGCAAGCTGAATCAACAGACATCGCCATCGTTGACCCGGTAATTTCTTCCCGGCGGCAAAGAATCACGCGCTCGTGAAAATGACGACAGCGACCCTGAACGACGGCCGCCGGGGGCACCTTCGATCCAGGGAAGCCTTCGTCATCAGGAAGTGACCGCTTGTCATCGTTTGGAAAGGCGATCCAATGAAGGTTACCGCAGTCTTGTCAGAGAACACGTTTCTGGCTCGATGATGCAATAGATAACGACGGAGAAGCAGTTATTTGCGTCTTCGTGCGGCGCTTAAAAGGAATGTCAAAGCATCGACGAGATGGTCGGTAGAGATATTGGAGTGGATAAAGAATGATTTTAAACATGACATCTAACCGTAGGCGTGAGCTTTAATAATTGAACGAGCACGCGCCGATGATGATCGCGATGATCTCCGTCCGGGTGCGACATGACCTCAGAGAAATCAACAGGATCTTTTAGCAACGAGACCGTAGTTATATTCGGTAATTATATTACTCATTCTGAGTTGTACTCTCAATTACGCCGCCTATATGCGAGACTCCTGACTCATGGAACGGAGTCCAACATATATAGAATCGTGATGTGAAAAAAGAGGAATCGACGTATCCGCTATCATCCAGTTGCGACGCGTTTCACGTTGTCACAGTCTAGAGTATCGCGCAGCAGAGGAAAAATTTTGTATTATATAATCCGATCTGTCACGAATCATTTGTTGCAACGACATTTGTACTGAGCAATCACGCGATTGGTGACTCTTGGTAAACTTTTGCTAACATCGACCAATTCTAGACCTTATTTAAATATTCAGAATTAACAAGATAATTAAAGGAGGGGAACGACGATGTTTCCTTTGACCGACTAATCTCTTGAAGGCGCATTAATCATTGGGACAACTGGTCAAGGTGATATTATTTTCATTCTCGGCGGCATATTAGAATTATTTAACACAGTGGGATTTCAACTTCCCGAATATTATTTGTAATTTGAATATTATTTGTTATTTATGTTCCTCTTCGAACGTGTCACGTCGCTTCTCGAGAATATATCGCGATATGAAGTTCTATATCATTCTATTCGTTCAATGTCATTCTACTATATTTAGAAAATGAAGACGCTTCATTTTCTCTTCATTTCATTTGTTTGCCGCGCTATATCGCACTGGGACTATAAACGCATATGTAAATCATTAACGGCGCCATTAATCGAGATGCTTAATTCTCCGTTGTAAATTGTAATGCCAAAAGCGATTTATAAAGGCCACTTCGTTTCTAAGTGGAAAATACGCTTCTCGTAGACATAACAGATGTCGTAAACGCACACCACGCGCATGAGATAATGGAGTCCATTCTCCACGGATGAAAAGTCAGACAAGTCTCGTCCCGTTTTCCATCTCGTAGAGAATGATCGCGTCGATCGACGCATCGATCGCAACGACTGGCCGATGCATCGCGAACAAAACCCGGGAAAACTCGTCGACTTTCTTCGATCATAAAGGAAAGATGGATCCGATGATGCGTGAGAAATTCTCCCTTCACCGTCGCACACTATGTAAGCCATGGCTTTGTTTGGCCGTCGATCGTCTAATTTATAGCGTGATCGCATTGCGATGAGATGTCATTAACAATCGAATTTTTCTTTTTATCTATTTACTCCTATTTCTTCTTTTTTTCATTTAATTATAGCTCTGTAATATTTAAAGGAAATTTTCAAAACGAAATACCTTTTTTTTTCTCATTGATCATCACGATGCGAAATGCCGTCTGGCGATGTTTCTTCGCCGGGGTGCTAATTGAATGGCAATCTAATCTTGTCGCGACTCGCATGCACGTCTGGAAATTCGAAGTAAACAAGTTCAAGCTTATCAGAATCAAGATCCACCTGTTGCTATCAGCGTGAGCAGTGGTTTTTTAATTTCGTGGAAGGTTATTCATGCAGTACCATGATTGAAGAAAATATAAGATCTAATTGCTTGCATTCTCCGTCATATTTATATGCTATAAATTTACTCGTAATGCAAACAATCTTTTTTTTCCAAGAAAGACGAAGGAGTGGGTTTGCAAAAGCGCGAGGATACGTGAGAATATGCACACATTCGCATTATCGGCGCTGACTTGGCGATAACACCACTGAGGGGGTCTTCTTACATTAACTACGTCTGATAACCACAATAAACACAAAATTAATGACATCCATCCATTACTTTAATATCGCATTTAATATCGCATATTTACCATTATTTATTACTGCTGCTTTTCATATCTTGCAGAAATATTTTTCTATCAAAATTTAATATATCGCGTATATATTTCAAAATGAATATTTTGAAATAATTTAAGAATAAAGAAGTTAATTAGATTAGATCTCTAAAAATTCTTACTGTATTTTTGAAAAATGAATTGATCGTTAAATCGATTCAAATAATTAGACGATTCGTTTGACAAGGTAAAAGATGAGGATAGAGTCATATAATCTTTCTCGACGACAAGCTAGATGCCAGACGGTCGATAGCCGTTGAAAAAAATGCAGGATTGACCATGGAACACGAACGCTATTGTCCCGCGATCTTAACTTCAAAAATGATCCTCACCGCAACGTTATGTTCGTCCTGAACGATCGTATCGTATCATCTATCTCGGATACGTTTTATAAATTTTATGGCGTGTCGCTTACAATCTTAGTCATCGTCAGGCTAGCGAAGAGTTGACGGACAGAAACTGTTATACATACTGTAAGAAATATTTGTTTGAACAAAACTGTTGGTATCGCAAACAGATAATTTTTTATGTTAAGTCGTTTATAATAATATATCTCTTGCTTTCGCGCATAAGTCATTGTTCAAGAATCGGCCTCGTTTCCCGAGGGACTTTTAGCTCTTTTACGTGATGTCGTTATGGGGTCAGGCAATGGAGATCCCTCCTTTTTCTTTCCCGATCGATTTCACAGGCAACGCTATGATTTATATTGGTACGCCGGCGATGCTCAATTCTCGATTCATTCTCTAGACTCTAGAGAAATACCCCCAGCGACCTTACCTCGGCACATTAATGAATATTGTATGGCCACCTTTTCTTGGGTGCCCTATCGGGCCCTCCCCTCCTGACCCTTTCTGCAACCGCTAGTTCCCACCCTTCATCTCGGATGACACCCCACGGACCGGGCTGCTGGCGTCGGCGTGCTTTGATCTCGGGGGAACGCGGCAAACAGGTAGAAGAAATCGAGAAGAGGACGATGAGAGCGAAAAGACGATGGAGAGAAAGAAATAAAGGCGGAAGAGGGAAGGGAAAGAAGGAAGGATCCCAGTCCCGACGGACGTAGATTCCACGATGGCCAATGGAGGAGTCAGGCCTGACTCTAAACTCGAGAAAATATGTTCGGAGTCTTTAGATTGAGATCCGGGAGAGATAGCCCTACAACTTACTCCTCCTCCGTTCTCTTTCCTCTGCCTCCCACTATCTTCGCCTTCGCTACTTATGATGCGCCTGAGGAACGCCGAAAGAGATTTTTATTTCTCCTCACCTCTCCCCCGCAGATCTTTCATTTAGATTTAATTCCCGTGCTTTCCCTTGAGGATACCATCGGGTCTCGAGATTTCTTAGAGTCGTTCCCGGCTTACCAGTGAGACGACCATTTCGGTAGCTGTTACGTCCTTTGGAGCCTGTTTACGACGATTGTGAAAAATTGAACCGCCTCTTGCCGGTACAAGCTTCTCTCAGCGGCGGTTTCGTGCTTAATGCTGCCGCAGCCAATAATTTGCTTTCGACATTCCGAATGCCTCTTTAATTAAAGTTACGTCGCAGGCACGCGGTAGTAAAATTTGGCAGCAAGCACATCTCGTTATTTATCGTTGAATTTTCTTAATTAATTAATTTTCTTAAGAAGACTCTGTGGGTGCGTATTTGAGTTTAATTAGTAAAAATTAAAAGTAGATATGTGGTTTCTCCCTGTTAACTTCGACATAGAATATTGATGAGATGAAACAGCCCGCTAACCTCGCCAGTATAGTTCTTCCAATGAATTCATTCATTAAGCTTAGAGCTTCCCATCTCGATGGGAAGAAAGCCCTACGGGAAGCCCGTTTCGAGGGAGAAGCCTTGAGGAGAAAATTGGATCGCCCCATGCTCAGCGAGAGACCACTTTCAGTCGCGACGAGGTGGGAAACCGAGGTATATAGATCGCGTGGCGCTTTGCGTGTGGTTCGCGTCACAAAAATACGTCGAAGGGAAGGAAGGAAGGGGGTGCGCAATCTCCCCGTGACACAGCCGCCTTGGCACCACCGTGGCTCACACAGCGGGAGCTGAAATTCCCGCGGTCCATGAAGCAGCCGCCGCCGAGTCGCGCTCGATGCTTCTCGCTGTACTTTTTATTTAGTTGCATTGTCGGGGAGGGGGTACTGGAGGGGGGAGTCTCTCTGTGTCGAGAGAGACTTTGCCTTTTTTTTTATCTTCCTGCACTCTTTCGAAATCCCGCTGGCGACGTGAAGCCGTATAGCCGCGCGAGTTTTTTGAGTGCCGTGAGAGAAATATGGAAGAGAGTCTCGGATTAATTCTTTGTGGAGAGACTGCTTCAAAATTCTGAAGCAATCCCATCGAATGAGCGACGATGTGATAGGACCTCATGTTATATTCGCGCCTCCTGTTACCTCTTCATACGTGCGAAAATTATCTTCATCCTTCGTACAATTTGATTTCTTCGATATATACGTGGGTATATAAAACAAAGGCCGTGGGATATACAAGCAAACGAGATAGTAGTAGGGAATTTCCTTCCGGGCGATCTCCGATATGGCGAGTAACCCGAAACCCTGAACAGAGGTTAGTAAGCAGTGTCAGGGAACGACGTATTCCTCGTTGATTTACCGCACTTAAAGACGGAATATTAATATCGCAATGGCGTGCGCCGGCTCTAGATCTTTTGGAGTGTCCACCCCACGGACGTGAGTCGTGTACGTATTCACACATGCACATATGTAACGCGTATTACGTACGGGACAGGAGGATGGCTACCGGTCGCAGCGGGAGAGCACGGCGGGGGTCCTCTACCTCCGCGCCGACTCGAAACCTTGCTACCGAGGAAGAAGTGAACTTTCATCTCGCTCCGGCACCATCTTCCTTCACCATCACCTCCTCCTCCTCTTCTTCCTCCTCTTCTGTACCCCTCTTCCGTTTTTCTCTTTTTCTTCCTCTATAAGTATACATATCTCTCTCTTTCTCTCTATCTTTCTATCTCTCTCTCTCTTTCTCTTCATCAGTTTCTCCTTCTTTCCTCCTCGAGATTTCCCCCTCGTGCTGGCAGCAATCTTCCGCCGATCTTCGTGGCGCTACCACGCGTTGATTCGTTGATCCTGCTCAGTCACGTGACCGGTTTATAAGGCCAGAACTGCCAGCAGCAGCAGACGGTGCGCCACTTGTTTGCCGCGCCTCGCCTCGCGATCTGCACCGCACTTCCGTTTTTTTTTTGTGGGATCCCAAACCGACCGCCGAAATTCGGGGTACTGGTGCAACGCAGGCGTAACACGGTCGTCGCTGTAGGATAATAATTATGTTGACCGATATCCGTCACACGGCTACAAAAATGGAGACAATGGGATATAGCATCTGTGCGTCAATGCAATTTTACGTAAATCATGAAAGAGCGGAACGAGAAGGACGCGATTATGCTGGGATAGATTTAAGGAAATCACGCACAACATCACGCACGTTCGAAAGCTATAATCGCGCCACCGGTCCCGTGATTTCGGTAAAAAATTTGCTTGAATGGGGAAACATGCATTGTCTTCTCACAACGTAATTTAAATTTAAAATTTATAATCTATCTCGCATAGTCTATATTAAAGGGAACGATAAGGTTTTCAATTATCTCGTTTATTTCTTGAAGATTGCAATTCATGTTCGTCACGTATGGGAATATGAAGACATTACGGCGATATGAACGAAGGCAAAGGACAACAGAAGTCTGACTGATGTCGTGTAAACACTATGGGGGTCTGACGAAGCCCCGCGGGCCCGACGGCGGTCTGATCGCTCGGCGCCAGGGGCCTATTAAAAATGATGCTTAAAGAACGAATTATGGAAATGAGCCGTTATTCCAGCTTCGGGCTCCCATATTACCGACGACTTAGTCCGTTCGCGTTGAAATTACAGGTTGTGAGCTCCTAGGCCCCTCTCTTGTCTCCCTTCATTCTCTCTTACCTACTCGTCCACTCCTAAGCCGGACAAGAGGGACCACCTCTTTCGGGGTGGAATACATTACGTTGATTTTCGGAATTGAAGATTAAATCCTCCCGCCTTGGGGTCTCTTGGTCTCTTCGTTCTTCCTGCATTCTCCTCATGAAGCTGATCTTATACGCGTGCGCGCGATACACGATGTTCGCCAATTAAATAATTTTGCGATTATGCCGGTATATCTTGCGGCGATCTTACGTTGTTGGTGTTATTATTGTAGCGATATTGTCTTAGAAACGCATCACAAAGCGATATCCACGGAGATTTCAATGTGTCAACAAAGTTCCCACGATAAGAAATAATTTTTATGAGAATATTATTATCTTATACGCTAGTTTGAGATTTGTTTTGAAAAATACATTATTACAGTTGTCATAAAATTAGAAAGATTAATTGTTCTGCTCATTTTGCATAGCGCAGTTGATAAGAGTAAAGAAATAGATTCAACGTTTATATAATTTTATATATAACGATGTCGTTGTGCAATCAGATATTTTTATTGCTGCAGGAAAAGTATCTCTTTATGATTTTAATATGTATTATAATCAAACGTTCCAATGTTATTTTTTATCTGTAAATGCTTTTCTATATAATTTTTCGATTTATTTAATTTAATTATGATTAATACAAATCTCTTCTATCTGAAAATATTCTTATTTTATGCATTTTTTTACATATATAAACAGAGATTTTATAAGATTCAGTGGTAAGACATATCAAAATACGAAAATAGAATAGAATTGTTCTGAAAAAAATTTGTAAACTTTTAAATTACAAAATGTTTCTTTATTCTCGTAACATTCTTAATAGATAGAATTAAAAGCTAGAAAGATTTTCTTCGCGGAAAATATTATTCAATCATAGCGTTAGTCTGTTTAAAGGGATTCACAGGAAGTTCACAGTGATCCAAGCAAGTACCCTTACCTAGCCTCGATAAACCTGAGCAAGGGACCAAAATAAATAGTTCACAGATTCGTAGTATCCACAAAAGCCTCTCTGGTTATGCCGCGTTGTACAAATGCTCAACCATCGGGAAGATCGGAAATCTCACCTTCGCACATTTCTCAGTTTCTGAAAAGAGCATGCTGCATGCGGTAACATAGGAAGAAAAATATTTGCCAACTTCCCCCTGTTTGTACGACGCGCAGGAATGTCTCGACGAATGGCTACACGAGAGGTTGGAGGAATATTTTTGCAAACATCACATTAGACCCGAAAGCTGCGCATTCTTCTTCAGAGAATGCGCCTTGGGAGACTGATATACTTAAGTTACTATTATACATACAATACTCATAGAATCAATAACGTCGAATGCGGATAATGAAAGAAAATAATTATATCTGTCATGAAACTTTTTTTTCAAGCTTACTATTTTTCTCAATCTGCATGAAGTAGCATACGGTGAATAACTATGTGGGAAGCAACGTGACCTTCTCTAGAAACCCAGAGAATCAGGGTTCTCAACCCGCCTACGAATACCGATAATTAATCACGAATTTCACACCTTCGCTAGACCGCAAGAAAGAAAACCATTTCAGGAAGGACGCGGAAGGACCCCACTCCGTATTCTCAGATCTCGGAGGGGGATCTGGAATGAAAAGAATCGGGGGACAGGGGGATATCTCTAGACCGTACCAACACCTATAGCATCGAACTTCTGTGTTGGTGAAACGAATCGCTAAACTGGACTGCATTGACAAATGATTCGAACATTTCGTCCGAGGGAAACCGTAGGACCTCCCACATTGAATAAACGCTGCCGTTGTACGTTTTCGTAGCTCCCTTCTTCTATCCTTCATTTTTTTTACATTTTCTGTCGCTCCAAGGTTAAGGCCGTGTTAAAATGACACGATCATCGAGATCAAAAATAGACATTCTCCTTTCTCGCGCAAAATTTTTATTTTTTTTTTTCTTTGTGATCGTTTAAAAGTACTGCTTCGTTAAAAAGATATTTTTCTTTATCTTTGCTATCCGAATATTTAATAATTATCTTTGTACTTGCGTATATTAGTCGACATCAAAAAGTAACATAATATCGTAACATATAAGTGTTCTAATTTCACTTTCAATAATATAAATATAATATAATATATGTGTTACATTGTTAAGTGCAAAATTATAACATAAACGTTACATAACTTTTAATTAATGTCAATTGGGTGTATTCCATTAATTAATAACTAATGATTTATATTATAAATATATGATTATAAATTGTTATTGGTAATAAGAAAATTAATGCATTTTTTTATTCGACTTTATAATGACACACATGTTAATATAATTTTAGTTAATTAGTTATTCAATAGATCATTGTTATTTTGTCATTCGATCAAACATCATTTCCACTTAAATTCCATCCAAAATTTGTAAAATTAATACATATACCAATATAAGAATAAAGAAAACTATGGCAAAAGAGATGACATTGTTACATAATATCTTTTAAGTATGTCTCAATGGGACTATCACCATTCGATAACAATAGCACAAACACTGCGCCCGCATTATGCTCGGTAATGCTTGAGCAACATGTAATGTCACCTGTTAGAAAGTTAATAGATTCATAAAGGTATTTAATCGACTAATTTATAAACATGTTGTTTAAGTCTGAATAAAATACGTATTTATATAAAAGTTCATTGAACAAAGAATATAAGAAAAAATATTTCTGAAATTATGAATATAATTTCTCTAAATGCAATTCTCATTGAATTTACAGAATTATGAGAGAAAAACATCATAGGAAAAGTAATCCATATAACACGATACATATTAGAGGACCTAAAAATTCCTCAAAAGTTTCATTATTATTAGTGTGAAACATAAGATTGCTTAGACAGATGTGAAAGTGTCTCATAAAAAGAATCATTTTAACTTGAGGTTGGTCAAGTTTCATTTATGACGCACGCTTAGGCAGCGCACTAAATTCTATATGTCAAGAGTGGCAACGACGAAAAGATATTTGGATGAACAAAAACAGAGAATGCGTGGTCCACGAGGATTTCCAACATCTCTCTAGGGGATTTCGCGAGTATACGCGAGTCCCGTCCATCGTTCCGTACATTGTGTTTCGTATGTCGCTCGTATGTGTATGGAATCTTCCTCGGATCTCCACATGCTTATGGCGTTTCGCATGGGACGTCTCGACGCGACGTAAGACACCATGGCATACCACACAACGCGACACTTCGGCCGACCGAGTTGACTGAGGATTCCAGGACCACACACGAAGGAGCCCCTTCTCTCATCCTTTTCCGTCTTTCTCCTTGCCTCCGCGTTCTTTCTTGTTTCTCGGGAAAAATAAAAAGACGGGGTAAGCAGCACCGGTGGAAGAACGCGGTGGCGGGCGCGAGAGGAGGAGAAAACTGAGAGGAGTCATTTAACCATCATGTCATTAACCACGCTTGAAAAGAGATCTTTAAAAAAGCTCTAGCAACCATCCGTGACGTCTCGTTAAGGAATCGACATAGAAAGTCGCGAGTTATTTATAATTGAAAATTGCTTCTCGAAATTAATAAGGACAATGTCGCAATTACCGATCTGGAAGGGTAAAATAATATGGTAATTTGAAACGCTTATGATTTTTGTAAACATTAAAAATTCTTAATTATTTATTCGTTTGTTTATTCATTTGGAACGAGATTTTTATTGGTTACCATTCGATCAAATATCGAGAGTAAAATATTTTTCTGAAATCTCTTCGATTATGATGGTCGATGTTGACAAAGTAAATCACGGTTCGATCGTACGATACAGGACAAAAGTGACAAAGAGTAACCATAGCAGATTATTTAGGATTCATGCGGGCTAAAAGGAGAACTGTTTGGTCACACATACTTGTGTGACGGGGGTTTCCCGCATTGCTATTAATTGTGTGTCTCTAAACGCTGGTGGCCCATTGTCCTCTTTAAGTTCAGAACTGTTGTCGATATGGCAACGAAATCTTTATCATCAACCACCTACGAGCAGAACTGAAGATATTCGTCAGAGGTTGCCTTACAAAAGAGTTTCCTCTCGTCTACGATCATTGGTTTCGGGAACAAAGTGTTTTTGCGGATTGAGAAAAGAATAAAGGTTAACCAGTCAACCAAAATATCTCATTGTCCCGTTTATGGCATGTTTTAGGTATTCATGTGATCATCTCGCTTACGAAGGCACCTACGAAAAGCAAGTGTCCCTCTCTTATTATGTTGTACACTGAAACGAGAAACTACCGATGCAGACAATTCGCAAAAACTCTTTGGAATGCAGGATGCAACGGGTGCAATCGTGATTTCCTATCAAACGTATCTGGTCGAAAATAGGACGGTTCTGGTTGTCGATATCATTAATGTGCTGCGATACGGAACGCCGAAGGACGGAAAAAATCATTCGACTATCACGTTCATTCTAATACATCAGGAATACATAATCGAGACAATTACGCATGGTCACACTTTTTTTCAGCAACTGCCTCGTCAAATTTCATTACCTATAAATATATATAATAATATTAAGTACACAATGCATGCAATTGTAGCTATGACAATCTTCGCCAGTTCGTAACTCGCGAAGCACCAGAACGAAATTTTCAGTTCGCGACAAAAGAAACCGTTAAAAACGCGTTACTCTTCAAGTGACTTACCAGGGCACCGGTTGCTCAGAAGCCCGCGGATTCCCACGTGGGCCAGGCGTCGAAGGATGCGGGCCGAAAATATGCAAATTTATATGCGTATCCCGGTACGCGATTCCTCATCCTGCTTGACTGCCCGGTTTACCCACTTGCGACCGGAGCCCGAAGACCTATGGGAGCCGTGCCACTCTCTCTTTCTCCTCCTCCGGAGAGTCATTACCATACGTGACCATAAATGAAACCTGTCTCGCCTATCCCGTATAACAATAGGACAATCGCTTCACGCTAGACGCAAAGGCGTCATACGTGCGCATACATATGCATCCTCCCATGGGTCCCGCCAACTTTCCTCGAACTCCCTCTGCTTGCCCCCGTTATCCTTCTTCCCTTTCCCGTACCCTTCTTTCGCGAAGTGTCCCGGAGATGCCAACGGTCCTGCGACAGGATACCGGTTCCAGCGCGCATCCTAAAGCGGGACGTTTCGTCCTGTTTCCAGCCGTGCGTCGCCACGCCATTGTCTAGCCGAGATTAGACGAATTCGAAAAATGACTCGGGCGAAGCTGAAAATCATGTAACGGTCGCCGGTGAGTTCATAGGTGATCGTTTTTCTGGATTCCCTTTGAACGAGTCTCGGTCAACGGCCATGCGAGGCGGAGATTTCTAGGGACTGGACCCGATCAAAGATCCTTCCACGTCGGATGATTCGTTACAACGAAGCTTAGCATTTTTTTTAATAACATATTTAAC
>Ga0157363_1003418_pt1 | contig 14351 bp, 20 predicted proteins | sample AttsexASBM1_FD_111477 | JGI IMG/M metagenome (GOLD analysis project Ga0157363, IMG submission 111477) | Fungus gardens microbial communities from leaf cutter ant in Ribeirão Preto, State of São Paulo, Brazil - Atta sexdens ASBM1 | ecosystem: Host-associated > Fungi > Mycelium > Unclassified ...
TCAATCAAATCACTTTGCGCGTTTGACACTTGTTGATGGTACAATAAAATGGCGTATAATGTTAAATCTTTGTACTTCACACTGCATTGGTGCGCCATCTGTTTCTCAAATCGTCATTTCATATTTGTACACCTGGTAATATCTCATCGTGTTGTAATTTGCGCGGAGCGTGCGGATCGATATTCTCCACCCTTATCATCATCATATCATTGTTGTTGTTTTTGTTATTGTCACCACTAGGACAACAGTTTCAAGCGCGTCGCGATGCAGACATTTCCGTAAAATCACGCGTTTCATTTATGCCCTCGCATTTCGTACGAAGTGCCCCCTGGGAATTGTAATTTCAGTCTTTGACGAAATAAAATTTGTTGTTCGATTCGTTCACGTTCGGTATCGTGTGATAAGTCTCCCAGACGGAGAGATTACGCTCGTAATCTCCATTACTCAAATTTATGGCGGGAAAGTAGCTCGCCGTGAGGATGGTGCTCTTCCCGTTCAACGACATGACGGAAAAAGCGTTCGACTAAGATTTCATAGCACCTCGAGTTTTTTTAAATTCACGCGCGTCTACCATAGAAACCGCATACACATCTATCCGCAGAAGCTCTGATCGTACGTACTCTGAAAGAACGTACGATTGTCGTAGTTCCCGATATATCGCACCAGTTCCTTGGGCGATTGAAGATTACCGAAACTGTTAAAGTAATGACGCGGTTGTTTCTCTTCGCGTGCGCTAATGAGTAATAGGCCGCGTCCAGATTCACGATACCGTTTTCGTTTCGACGCGTGCCGCTGTCGGTAACGTATTACGCATGAAAACGCCTCTAAAGTATGGTATGCGCATATGTCTCGCGAGCTCGTTCAACTGCACTTTGGTAGTTGTATCAGACAATATTTTTATCATCTTTTTGGCGTTTTTGTTTCTTTGCAGCTACGCCCTGTCCACGTTTGTACTGGCAGAGATACAGTCCGCGTCCGTATTTGTACGGAAATATAATCCGCGGTCCTATCGAACGCGTTCTATCGAACGATCATGATGTTGCAGTTCTTCGAGCTGTCGTCGCGATTTTGCTGTCGTTTACCGCTTTCGCCATACTGGTCGCTCTGCCAATCAAGGACGAGCACGCCTAACATTGGCAGAAACAGTAATGCACCGCCTCCTTTCACCGTCGGAAGTATCTGCTTTTTCGTTGCCTTTTCCCTCGACGTCTTCTTCGATTTCATGCCCATGTCGACTTGGTTTTGGCTTTCATCGCTGCCCAGACGGCTGCAGCGGCTGCTCTCTCGCTCAGAGCCGAATCTCTCGCGACGACGCCTAATGCTTTATCGAGTACCTTGTCCGCCGCATGTCTATCGGTGAGATCGTTGCTCCGAGAATATGCAATGTCATGTTCTCGGCAGATTTATACCCTCGTCACCTCTGGCTAATCGCTTTGTAAGCAGAGTGCCCGGGCCGCAAAACTGGTAGCCTAGAATTTGTAACTCGGAAGGAAGCGCGTTTATCGCTCGCAGACCGCCGCGCGACGCCGACATTCATTACAATCCTTTATCTTTGATGCGGGACTGACGATGCATCCGCTGCCACGGCTGATTGTAGTGCTCGACGATAAGTTCGAACCTCCGAATCTGCCTTCACGTGTTCCGGAAGCTTGTCCCAGACGTTTGATGTAGTCACCATAGATGCATAAGACCTTCGGTATATATTGCAACTGCTCGGCGCTCAAGTCTCGAATTTTGGAAGGACACAGCGTGAGATACATTTTGTTATTGCGCGATTCTCGGATTCTCGCGCTTTTAAATAGTCATTTGAGAGCGCACAGCCTTTAGTGTGAGCATGAAATTTGTATTGCAACCGTTGACGATGTGCGTCACAAACTGTGACGCGAAATCACGAATGATGGAAGGCAACGCGGAAAAGCGCAAGCATGGCGAAATGCTGCCGAGTATTATACGCGTGATCATTTGCGGCCCGTCGAGTTGCGGTAAAATCAACGTTCTCATAAGTTTGCTCAAGAATCCAAATGGCTTACGTTTCGAAAACATGTACATCTACTCGAAATCGCTGCAACAGCCAAAATTTCGATATCTTTAAAATTTATTTATGTCTATCAATGAAATCGACTATTTTACGTTTTCCAACAGCGATGTCATTCCACCGAGCGAGGCGCGTCTAAATTTTATTTTTATCTTTGATGACGTGGCATGCGACAAGCAGGATGCGGTGAGAGAATATTTTTCGATGGGCCGTCACACGAACGTTGACTGTTTCTCTGTCAGACATACGCGAGGATACCTAAACATCTGATACGCGAATTTGCTGATCCTGTTTAAACAGGATTATATCAAATTGAAACACATTTATAACAATCGTGACTACCAATACCATATATTGTACGACGAATTTTGCGCGTTGTGCCGCGACTGTTGGTCAACAAAAATATGAATTTTTAATAGACAAGGACAGTGCGCTTAAGAATGAGAGATTTAGAAAGGGATTTAACGAGTTCGCGATACTGTAACGTGATCAGTCGTTGCCGATATTTCGCCAGAGATGAACATGGCTAATGTGCGCGAGCATGAAAAAATCACGAGCGAGATCGAGAAAAAGAGCGAGTCGATCTGCAAGAAACATCGCACTCTGAAGATCGGTAGAATCAAAGAGGACATGGTGTTGGAGACATTTTAAGCCTATTATCAAATCACTGCGACAAATCGTTGACAGCTCCGACGTGCGTGCGATAAAGAGACAATCGCGCGACAATGACGCTGCGTTTGCCTCCAAGCGTGAGAAAAAAGACGAGGAAGAGGAGGGAGAGGAAGAGGGAGAGAAAACAAGCGAGACGTTCGAGCGTTCCGCGACCCCGCGTAAATTCGATAATCGATTGCACAATCGTGTACAGCCGACAACTTCCACTCTATGTACGATGATCATACCGATAGAATCGTTGGAGAACGTTTTCGAAACGATGAACAACTTGCTAGCAACGAACGATTCAAAATTGGTTGCAAACGTCGGAAGGTCAAGAAGCGTTGTAAATCGGCTTGGGCCCGTTGGGTCAAAAATACGTCAAGGCTGTCCTGAGGGGAACGTGAGATAAACAGAAGGTATAGATTATGTGTACAGCGATTATCTACACAAAGATGGATTGATGTTTGGCAATAAACGTTTCGACATGGATAATGAGGACAACAACAATTATCAACGGTGTACGATATGCCGGTACACCTGGTCTTTATGAGTTAATTAAAAACCTTTTCAAGAGAAGTCTCGACGATTTTCTCTATAAGGAAGACGATATGAATAAGTACAAGAGCATGCAACTGGCGATGAACGTGCACAAACACAAGCATCAGTCGCAGGGCCGATTATTGAGCAGCAAAGGATACAAGTACGTCGCGCCGTTGATGTCGACACCCAAGAAGCAGAAGAAATTTGGAAAGGGATTACCTCACGCAATGATATTGAACGACGCTGCGATCAATTACATGCATTGGGACAATGCGATCCCAACGAGTTGGTGGATTGTCTACGATTGCTCGATGTTTTGCACCGAGCGAGCAACGCTCATGACAACGAGATGCTATCGATCATCAAGAAAGTTCACGAAGTCGGTCTTATTATAAATTAAATCGCGTATCGACGAAATGAGTCAGTTGAGTGGTGTCAGCGAGAAAAAATACTTTTGCCCTGTATATTACACGAATCACAAAAAAATCATAAAAAAGAGATCCATCGAAAAGAGAAAAATTAGCTCCGAGAGACGAGGAATTGCACGCTCCGGCGAGAAGAAATTGTCCGCGAAGACGTCATAGTTGAGGATACGATCTGTGGCAAGCTAATATCGTCGAGATGCGCTCGTATTCGAGCTTCAACATAGGCCGCCACTACATACACTGTTATCGATGTGTTGAGCAAGTACGCGTAGGCCGCTCAAGAGCAAGAATGAAAGCGAGATGCTATCGTTGAGATAATTCGAGTGAATGGAAGATATCCGAAAAATTTACAAACGAATATGGGGAAGGAATTTTACAATCTGCCGATGTGCAGAAACTCTTGAAAAAACGACGTTAATCACTATTCCATGTATTCAACGTTGAAAGCGTCAATAGTCGGTTCAATCGCATGCTCAAAAACATGTGGAAGATGTTTACATGTGGAAGATGTTTACGGTCAATTGCAAGTGGATCGTGGAATCGACGCTGCCGCGTCTCATATCAAATTACAACGCGCGCAAGCATCGCACTATCGGCATGCGATCTGCCGATGTAACTCCTGCGATCGTCGAAAGACTCTTGGACATGATATACAGCGCGATAAAAATGGCTGGCCCAGCAAAATTTAAGTGGGCGATTCAGATTTGCATGAGCAAATATAAGATGGTTTTTGAGAAGATTACACGTCAAATTGGACCAAGGTGTTTACGATTATTAAGATGCAGCATATCAATCCCGTAACCTATCTACTCGAGGACTATCGCGGAAAATCCGTCGTTGTATAAGCACGAGTTGTATCGCGCTACTCATTCGGACGTGTAACTCGTTGAGAAAGTACTGCACCGAAAAGGAGACAAGGTGTACGTCAAGTGGCTGGGATTCGATGAATCGCACAATTCATGAATACACAAAAACAATGTCATTTGATAAAATTTTGATTTATTTTTTCTACATATAAAAATATATCAATATGTATATAAACGTATATTTTTATTACTCCCCATTCATCATCTTCGTTTTGGAGTATACAAAATACATAATTATTTGTAACAGCTTATGTATGGAGCAGAATACATACATAGGTAGTAATGCTTATATAAATAATTATATAAAATAGTAATACTTATATACTTATATAAATGTAAAAAACATACTTAAAATATAAATTAAAATACTAATAGTATATAATACTTATATAAATGTTAAAAACATACAATATATGTATTATATGAAAATACATTAATCGTAATATATAATAAATGCTATTACAACATATTAATAATACTTATATAAATGTAAGAAAAAATGTAAATTACAATAAGTAATACATAATAGTACTTATATTACAATGGTATCCGCCAATATCCCCACAGTAACGTCTCCGTCAAGTCCGGTACGATGTATTGTCGTATTTGTCGTCGTATGGACTCAGAGCGATTTTCGATTCGGATATCGTGTACACCTCATACACCATAATTTAGATTGTATACACGATTGACAGCGAGTCATTTAATTCTCTTCGTTCAAACTTCGTATAATCATCGAACGTTATCGTTCGCGCTACATTATTCTTTATCTTTCGCCTTTTTAATCTCTTTTTTCACCACTCACCGCATACATCTTCGCTCTGAATCCAATAAATTTGGTTATTAATACACGTTGTTTTTGTCCATAATCAGGCTGGGTATTTTTTTGTTCGCGAGAGGCATACCGTTGTCCGCCGAATAATTACTCGAATCTAGCGATATCGCGTTTCATAGTCTTGTAAACATCATCGCATTCTATATGGTAAATAAGACTGTCCGTCGGTGTACATGATCTTGCATTTGTCGCGATACATCGGTGACATGTATAATACTTGTGATGAAATTCGTACAAGTAGACTTTTGATATGGCGAGTATGCACATACTCATGTAAATCGGCTTGTCGAACTTCACTTCGAGTTTGCGCATTTCGATAAAATTTTCCGCAAAGACGCTGCGACTGTGAAAATTCGGTTTCGCGATCATTGCCTCTGCGTCGTATCGTCCGTCCCATTTTGTTATTAATTTTACGTCATGATTGCGCACATTTTCCATGGTCTTACCGAATACCGCGTTGTTCATTATCTTATACAAATTTTTTTCGAAATCGTTTTTTGCTCACGTTTTAAATTGTGTATTGAGTTCAATGTAATCGCGGAGCCATGGAGCGAATTGCACCCAATGGATCTTTGTTACGCGAAGACCGTGACAAGTACATTACTGCAGATTGTGGTAGTGGATAACGTAACGTTTATCATACAACATCACTAGAAGTTTATCTTTGCGCTTGCCGGGCGGTTTATCGGGCGTTGGACAGAAAGGTAGGTCAATGGATTGGTCGTGTAGATGTTGCGAATACTCGAGAGCGACCTCGAGAATATAACCGGTGGATGAAACCGAGCGATCGTTCTTACGTCAAAATTCACAGCGTCTTCAATCGAAATTCGGCGTATGGCAAAGTTGACATATCGCTAAATCGTTGAGTTGTCGCACAAACCACGCTATAGAGTCTTCATCGCGACGGAAGTGATACGACGATAATGTGTCGTCATACGCGCATCGCACGTAGTAGCCTGTACTGAATATCTCGTATTATTGATACGCGTACGACAACATCTCTTTCTTATTGGGTTCTGTCTTGCGTAAGACGCACTCCAGATCGGTGTAGACAATGAATTGCACTTGTTTCCGATTGTTATAGTTGCCGAATTTGAGCCACCTATCGTCCTCGCTCGGCACTCGGCGCAATCGTTGATCTTCTGGCAGTTCACTTCGTGCAACTGCAATTTTTCGCACTGAAGTAATGGAGACACCTGTAAATAGAGAAATCATTTTTTTTCGCTATTTTTTCTTTTTGCTGTTTTTTTTTATTTGCTTTTCTTATTATACTTATTTTTCTTATTATACTTACCGATCGCAGAAAAACTTCTTGTTTTTCTTCCCACTAATCTGCGAGCTCACGAGACACGACAGGTTCTTGATCCACGCAAAGTATCTAATGCTATCGTGAATCTTGTAGGTGCAGGAGATTAATATACTTTTTTTCTTGTTATTGGTATAAGCCGCAGAGGAAGGACCTATCCATTTTCAATATGTATACATTGATTGAGACCGTGTTCAACCGTTCGAATTTAGAAATGTCTTGTAATGTTATTGGAAATTCGATATCTGCGAGATTCAACACTGCAGTGTAATGTGGGTATGATGACTCTTGCTCCGTATACTTTTCAACTGAGTACGGCGACCATTGACCACGCATTGTTCGTTGTATGAACATTGATCACCGCTCGTTTTGTCGCTACTTCCCATGGCACTTCGATATGACATCCCGCGCTCAGGAGATTTAGTTTGTTCACGTTAACAGTCAAGTTGAGGATTCGCGATAACACCCACCCGCTGTCACGTTCCTGGAGTTCTTCGAGAGATGCTCGGATAGGCTCGACGATATCGCTCGTACCATTCATATCGATGCATCGATATATTTTGCTGTTCTTTGTAATTGCTCTTATTAGCACGTCTATCCTTCGTATTCGCTATTGAACGTGGTGTTCACTCTTATATTACCATGTCTTTCTACAGCGTCTCGCTCTAGAGCTACATTTCCAGCGTCTTCTAAAAACCGTCGCGACTCGATGTGATTAGAATTTATCACCACATTTGTCAATGTACTCTCGAACGTAGCGTCGATCTCTCGCCACACAGGAAATCGTTCGTTGCCACTCGCGTACTCGCCATCAATGTGCACGAAACGTCGCTCTACTTGCGACTCCGCGAGTCGCGCGATCCTCGCCACTGCGGATTGTCTGTATCCAACGGTGAAGCGCGGATGCTTGGCACGACAAAGTTCTTCGAGCTGCTCGATGCACTCGTCGCATCGTTGCAGCCACGAAACACTCCACCAAAGTAGCGCCTGACCGCACTGTTCCAACAATTCGCGTTCCACTCGCTTGTGGTTTTCTGATATTTTTTTATTTTTTTATTTTTTTTAGATCACATCGCACTTTTACACGGAGCATTTAATTTTTCAATGTACGCAGAGTAGGCACATGCTGCATGGAAATATAATGTACATCGGCTCTCCGTATTTCACCGTACAACCATCTGTCTAGTGTATGAAAAGAACGGTTTTTGTGCTTTCTGACAAGATATATTTCTTTAACGTCAATATTCCGCAAAAATAAATCATACATGATAGACATAAAGATATAGAGATATCATCATTATATTATCATCATATTGCACAATAACAAATTGCAGTGCTTAGTAACGAATGTTCAACGCACGGATTTCCGAAGGTTACATCAATTTTTCTGCGTGATCTTTATTATCATCAATCCAATAAGACATTCAGTATCGTTGGATTGTTGGACTTTTTTGTTGGGCGACTCTTGGTCCATTATGTCCTCAAATTCTACTTCCATTGCTTCAAATAACTTGTCTGTATTCACACCATCCATAACCTCAACGTTCACACAATGATCATCCATATTTTTCGCATTACACTTATTACGATCGATTCGGTAATATTACAAGGCGTCAACTGAAATGTCACACGCTTGTGACCCATTTTATATTTCATTTACGACTTCTTTTTATCTCTTTGTCTATCCTCTCTATTAGGTCGCAATAGTGTCACCGATCTCTTCTTAGAAAAAAAATATTATTGTCAACGCTTCTATTAACGTGTTGTCACCGATTTCGCGATTCTTCCCAGATAAATCATTAGCGACGTTTCTAATCTTGGAAGAAAAAACTGTGAGAATGCACTGTGATTTCATCATCTATCCCTCATTGATAACGCTTTATTTATTAGCCGGAACAATGATATGTCACCGACTCCTAGTCAAAAGTCCACGTTATAGAATTGCATTTTTGGGTGGATGCGAGATCCGCGGCGGCGGCCCGAAACTCATTTTGGCACGCAGGGTTCGCGGCGGCGGCGGCAGCGGCGGTGGCCCCCAATGATACGTGACATCACGACATATATCATATTGGTAAACCGATAGCGCTGGGAGTTCTCCGCGCCTACAAGTACCACCCGCGCCTTCAATCTCAAGCCCTGTGCTCCCCTCTAACCCTATGGATTAGAATATTTACTGACTCCCTTAGTATATCTACTGACACGTAATACACAGGGTACAAGAAAAAAAGTATTTTTTCTCGCTGACGCCACTCGACTGACTAGTTTCGTCGATACGCGATTTAATTTATAATAAGACTGGCTTCGCGAAGTTCCTCAATAATCGACAGCATCTCGTTGTCATGAGCGTTGTTGCCCGCTTGATGTGAAGCATCAAGCAATCGTAGATGATCCACCAGCTTGTTGGGATCGTCCCAGTGCACATAATCGATCGTTGTCATTCAATGTCATTGCGTGAGGTAATCCCTTTCCAGGTTTCTTCATCTATTTCTTAGTTGTGATCGATATCAATGACGCGATTACATATTTGTATTTGTATCTCCTGTTGCTCAATAACCGACCCTGCGAATGATACTTGTGTTTGTGCGCGTCACCAGCTTTATGCTCTTGTATTTGTTCATATCGTCTTTCATGAAGAGGAAGTCGTCGGAAATTCTCTTGAAAAGTTTTTTTAATTAACTCGTAAAGACCAAGTGTACCATATACGGCGTATCATACATCATTGATAATTATGCATTATCCGTGTCGAAACATTTATTGCCAAACATCAATCCATCCTTGTGTAGATAAAGGCCGTAATATAATATATTACGCTCTTCTTTATCCCGCTCCCCTCAGGACAGCTTTGACATACTTTTGATCCAGCGGGCCCAAGCCAACTTGCAACGCCTCTCGACGTTTGCAACTGATTTTAAATCTTCATTGCTAGCGAGTCGTCCGTCATTTTGAAAACGTTCTCTAACGATTCTATCATATTATCATATGCAGAGTGAAGGTTATCGGCTGTACACGATCATGCGATCGATCGTCGGATTTACGCAGGATCGTTCGTCTCGTTCGTAATCTCTCTCTCTTCCTCTTCCTCTTCCTCCTTCTCCTCCTCTTTTCTCTCGCGCTTGGGAACAGATGCTGCGCCATCGTCGCGCGACTTTCTCTTCATCGCACGTACGCATACCGGGGCTATCAACGATCTGTCGCAGCGATTTGATAATAAACTTAAAATGCCTGTCCATATCCTCCTCAGTAAGATATATAAGGGGATTCTGGATCATTATGTGTTAATGCGTATACGTATGTGCAGTATGTGTGTGCCCGTGAGAGGAGTCAGGGAGGAGGAAGTGCATACGTTAGGGTCCTGCGGCGCGAGGGATAACGTTATAGGGAGGGGATGACGGGGGAGGGAAAAGCAAGTCACCGGGGAAGGGGTTCCTTTTCTCTCTTTTATCTTCTTTCTTCCACCCATCGTAGAATGCATTTCTGTCCATCCATTGCGATCCTATTATTCACGCTCTGTCTTCCTCCTGTTGCGCTCTCTTTTTTATTTAAGATTTAATTTTATTAAATAGATATGATATTTATGAAATATGATTTATATTATAATAATATTATAATAATATTTTTAATGTAATTAAAAGAGAGCGTTTTCTTATCAACTAGTTTAATATTCATTAAATCATACTACTAAATCATTATTATTAACTAATTCTTAACTACAAGGAAAGGAAGGAGAAAGAAATTAAAACATATTATATATTAAAAGAAAGTCTCGTATTTATTTTATTTTTAAACTTGATACATTTCTTTTTGGCTGCGATCAATTGTATATTTTAAATATATTCTGTAACGCACAATTTTTAACATGATTTCCACATCGCACGGTATTAGTAATATTCAAATTAAAGAATCTATATCTTCGTAATTAGCAACGAGGATCTTAATGCTCAAATTATCGCTATCGAGTATATCAGTCAGACATTGATATTTTTCATATTCCTTAACATATACGAGAGACTTATTATCATCATTATTATCTTCATTCCCTTCCGCATCAATTATAGCCATCGTAATCAGGCGTTTCACTATGCTGTATCAGTATCATCCCGTTTTCTTATTGCAATCCATGGTGATAAGCATTCAACCAGGAAGCATAATACTTTTCTGATTTTGTCAAGAAATTCTATGATATGGAGCATGTAAAAATGTAATGAGAGAGAATGGCTCCTTTCCTCAACACCGCCACTTCCTTCATGATAAATTTGTTTCCAATGATAAATCCTTGCAAATCCACGAACGTATATTCATAGTAAATGACTTTTTGAAACTGTGCTTGAGTGTAAAAATCTTGGCTTTTTATCTATTATATTGAAAAGAGGGGAGAGGTTATTTTTCTTTTAATGGCGATAATTTACGTAATCTTGCATACCACGTTGGACAATGGACTATTCGATCACGCGGTCATATATGATAAGACAATAAACGATAGTATTTATTGGTTTTTCTTTCATTTAAATTCTAATCGCATATCCACGATGCCACTCTTAACGGACTCATTTTGTCGCGAGCAATAAATGATTACTAGAAGAAAGAGATTCCTAAAAGAATCTGTCTTGAATAACGTTTTACTACTTTCTTTTGAAATTTGACAGTAAGATATACGGAAATATATCGTAAAGATATCGGAAAGATATCGTACAAAATAGGTTTTGTGTTTGTCGAAGTTCAGATTTAGATCAGCGTATGGAAAAAATTCACAGTTCAGATGGAGTTTCACGTTGGTTAATTTACAATTGTCGAGGTAAGTTTTATGTGTTATCATGTTATTTTTTCTATTAATCTGCAAAACAAAGATGTATCGCAGCTTCTCGAGCTGAGTCTTGATAGCCTACGAGTGATCGGCAATAGAAAACACTCGTACACATCTCATGAAAGGAAACTCATACTCAGATATCATCCGCTTTCCAAAGCATATAAATCCTGCTGCTGTATGGGTATCCTTATCTTATCGCTATGTCCAAACGTGGTGTTGATGTATGGATTGTACGGGCGATTATGGATTATACTCTCAATTCTGACGATGCGATCATTAAAGATTGGTTCTTCTCCAATATTCAAGATATCAGCCATCTCAGATATTTCGTACGATAAAGCCCAAGGATTGTAAAAACTTAACGTTTGATGAGTTTCTTTCTACTAAACGATGTTTTTAATCGCTGTTCTCCCTCTGGTAAAAATGTCTCTAATCTGTTTCGCCTGCTCGTTCAAAACAAGCATATCACTTTATCGTTGCCGTCTCTGTATATATAATCTAACGGTGATCTCCTTTCCGCGAAAATTGAACAATCGTCCGTCTTGATCCACAACGCGAATTGGCAGATCTGTAACACTCCGTATGATGATCGGAAGATAAATGATCTGTGTCGATCTTTCTGATATCTTATATCCTATATCTGGTAACATGGCTTGGAGAAAATTCATGTATGCACGGATCGTTGCTGTATGTGCCCGCAGTCATTGCATTCAATACGAATGATATTTACGTTGATAATTATCGATATGTCTGATTCGTGTCACTGTTGCAACTTCAGTAATTTGATGAAAATCTCAACAACGATCCAATATTGTATGATTTGATGAAATTTACTCGATAAGCACATTTGATTTTACTCTTCATTGTATTGTTATTGGCATGAATAGTCAATGGGTTCTTCATCCTCTTTACGAAGTGTTTTCTCTTTCGCAATATTACTGAAATTGTAGAATTGCACGTTTTTAGATACTTGTTTATGTCATGTATTTCGTATCGATCTTTCAGGAATGACAATTTCTTTGTCATCTTTGTCAAAGTAAAACTTATTATTCGACGAATTTACATTAGATATTGTATGGTCAAAGTCCATCAGCTCGTAATCGCCAACTCAAATCTACGACCGGAAAATAGCAGATCGCGAGAACGCTACTCTTACCAGTGAGTGTAAATGTCAGTGACATTTGATCGAATACTGAGTTGAAAGAATCCAATGTCAATTCTTAAATTGATCATCAACAAAACTGTAAAAACTGTAGACACAGTTATCCACAGTTACTTTGATCGTAACGTTAATAAGATATACGATTATACTCGATTTGCGTTAAATCTAAATATTGTACCATTCCTTCGGCGGAAGATTGCCGAAACAAAATCAAACTAAACAACACGATCTCGCCGCTTCACATACGCCACCCAATGAGTATCTAGTCTATCAGCATTATCCAAATTTACGATGCCGCTCTCGTTTCGATACACTCCCTCTATTGGTAAGGTAGTATGCATAAAAATATGAAATACACATACGTTTTGTTAATTGTTGCAATATATGTTGATAGTTATGCCTTTTGGCATTTTTATCGTTTCTTTTGAATTTTTTTTTAATCTTTTTTTAATCTTTTTCGTTGAGACTCCTTGTCCATGCTTGTACGGAACGAGATAAACTCCATGACCTTCCATGACACGATTATGATGTTTCAGTTCATCCAACTGACGTTGTACGGTTTTATTATCGTTTATAGCTTTTGCTATTCCTGCCGTGTCGCCGACCAATGAGCCGATGACTTCCAATAACGGTAGAATAGAAATGATGCCGTCACGTTTTGCTATCGGTAGTATTCGTTTTTTCGTTAGCTTTTTTTTCTTCTTCGTTTTCAAGCACATACCAATTTTCGTTTGGCTCTCATAATCGCCCAAACAGCTGTGGCAGCAGCTCTCTCTCCAAGAGTCGAATCTTTCGCGGTAATTCATTTCCGCGCCTCTTCAGTGAGTATTTTGTCAGCTACATGTCGTTTCGTGAGATCTTTGCTTCGCGAATAAGTTATGTCGTGATCACGACACGCTGCATCCAACAGATTAATGTCTCGATCGCCTCTAGCCAGCTCTTTTCTAAATGCATACTTGGACAAAATCGATATTCGGAGATATGCAACTCAATTGGAAGTGCGTTTATTGCGTGATTTAAAAAATCGCAGCTCTTTTTTGTTGACATTTACTACAATTTTTTATAAATGGCGCTGGACCATCGATATGCGATTGATGGCTGGGCAAATTATTATGTTTCAAGCACCGATGTCGCTGAATCTCTGAATCAGCCTTTATATGCTCGAATAATCTGTCCCATAAATGATCTATGTAATTCTTAAACTCTCGTAGTAAAATAATTTTCGGTATATATTCCAACTCTTTGGCGGTTAAACTATGTACGCAGTTGTCACGACATGATAAGAAGCATTTTGAATACTGAACGGTTTCGCTTTGCGCACTACCTAATATTCCGCTACCTATAACTCCGCTATAAATACATCCGTTCCCGATGTCGTTTTTTTTCAATATTATCAATGTCGTGAAGAGAGAAGATATGAAGTTTGTGCGACAATCACAAACGATCAATGTGACTAATGTCGACAATAAAGTACAGACTGAAAAAGAAGTACGTAAACAGGAAACATGCTACCGATTTCTATACGCAATGTCATCTGCGGTCATCAAACTGTGGTAAAACAAACATGTTAATAAGTTTGCTGAAAAATCCACATGGTTTACACTTCAAGAATGTGTATGTGTATTCGAAATTGTTGCAATAAAATATCGATATTTGAAGAATTTATTAACATCGATTGAAGAAATTATTTTACATTTTCCAATAATAGTGATGTAGTTCGACCA
>Ga0157363_1003419_pt1 | contig 14351 bp, 9 predicted proteins | sample AttsexASBM1_FD_111477 | JGI IMG/M metagenome (GOLD analysis project Ga0157363, IMG submission 111477) | Fungus gardens microbial communities from leaf cutter ant in Ribeirão Preto, State of São Paulo, Brazil - Atta sexdens ASBM1 | ecosystem: Host-associated > Fungi > Mycelium > Unclassified ...
TATTTTTAAACCTATTTAAACCGATTTTTTTTTATTAAAAAAAAATCTTTCCTTTTTCATTTGAAAGATCCAAACGACAATTTCCAAACGATTTTTAGCGTATCGATTTTTAGCGTATCGATGCATATTACCTATTCCTAATTAACAGCATTATATAGTTAGTTAAATGAAAGTTAAATGAAAATAAATTGAAGATAATCTTGTTAATTCAGTGTATGTATGTTATGCTCTTGTGTTAATAAAACAACTATATGTTTCATTAATATCCCAGACCGCACACAAGGGTAATTCCGCCTAATATATAATAAATTATTAAATATATAAATGTATAAATATTTACGCCATAGGAGTCAGAAAAAATAGAAGTGGGATAATGTGCACGCAATCATTTCTGTTATATGCTTTTATGTTACATTAGTACTGTGTTATGATTTCAGTTTTTTTACTGTTTGTATTAATAAAATTACTGTCAGTTGAATCGATTTGTCAATATAGTAAGTAGCGCAATCATATATCATAACTCACATAAAATGATTGCACTATAGAAATTGCAAAAGGCTTAATGGTTATTTGGTGACACATAAGTGTAGAGGGAAGGACAGTAAATTATGAAGCAAAATACAAGTGCTTAGCTTTTATATTCTTTGTTCAGCTTGATGTCTTGTATATTTCACTTATTTGAGAGATACGGCATTTTCAGCCGACAAGATGGTATTTATTCCCAAAGCATACAAAGCTAAACCTATATCAGTGAAAACGAAGTTTTTATGTATAAAATATCATGTATATAATATTTTAAAAAAGTAAATAGAAATAAATATTTATGAATATTTCTTATAAATTTTATTTGTGCTGTTTGGAATTGTAACTGCATGTGTGTGGTGTTATGTATGTGACACTGTGTGAATTAACAAGATTATTTATAATTAGATTGTATGCTGTTAATAGAGCATTATGAATGTTAATACGTGTTGCTTTAGCGAATTTTGTATACCCAACAGAATTACGCTACAGAATTATTATTGTTATTATAAATATATAATAAAAGATACGATTAAATATGTAAGACTAAGTATCCTAATGGATACTATGTTGAATAGTATATATTTTTTTATTGTTATCTATCCATTTAAATCATTCAATCATTAAAAATTTGACATTAGGCATTTATTTTTTCATAAGCATTTAAGAAACTTTTGATGGCATCAGTCATCATGACAGTAAACGTGTTATTTTAACTAAACAAATGTTTAGTCAATAATCATTGCAACGTCGAGCATCGTGAATAGTAGAATTAATAGTGCAGTTATTCTTGCACGACTTCGCTTTAAAAGATTTTTTATTATTTTTTTTCTTTCTTTTTTTTTCTTCCATAAATGGCATCCATAAATTTATAAAATTGTGCAGTCTGCAGATAAAATTATATAATAGAGGAAGACGAAATCATCAAAGCATTTCTACTTTGTTTAAATGATTAGGATTTTTTCTTTTTTTAAGAATTTAAATTTCTTAAATATATAAGCTTGTTGGGCTGATTTTGCAAAATTCTTGCTATAGATTTGCGAATTATGCATTTGATACATACGAGTACCCGCTTGCTGAATCGACGATACATAATGACTGCGGATGTGAACTTTAAAAAGTTATGGAGAACGCTTAAATACTATCATCAAGTAACTCAACCTATTACCGTCGTTATTATATCCGACTTTGAGGCATATCTGGAGTTTGCGGATGCCGTTAAGGCCTATCCCATGTCTTTTCCGGTGTGGTTCATTCTGTTTCTCTACACTTCCGACAACAGCACCTATGATCACTGCCGTGAACCGATCGATAATCCCTTTAATCTAACGTTCGACACGCAGATGTTAGTATTGTGTAACAACGAGACGATATTGCGGGAATGGTATTCCGTCAAGGGCGATATCGTCAAAATCTTTGACCTGGCAGAATGGAGAGACGATAAAGGATTCATTCCTCTGACGAATCTGTCTCTCTACGAACGGAGGAGAGACATGGAAGGAGTTGTCCTACGAGCGGTCGCGGCCAAGGTGCTCAATAAAATTCAATGTGCTATTTTCTATATGTATAATATGTATATTAATATCCTAGTAGCATAGCTTGGTTGACATAACCAAGGATTCATTCGTTTATTTAATTCTCTGTAAAGGAGAAAAGAAATATATGCAATAAAAAAAGAAATATCTTGCGTTTGTCGTTATACTTAAGGATGTTTTGTCTATACAATATCAACTAAAAATATTATTCAAATAACAGTAAAATAATCATCCAAAGATAATTAATATCAGTCAATAATATTAAAAAAATTTTGACGATATTAATTAACGATACTAATTAACATAAATTCTATAATTTTTACGTTTAATAATTTAGTTTAGAAGTAATTGTGAAACGTTTTCTGTTCAATTAATCGGTATTAAATGAATGCAGAGTTTATTTTCCACAATTGATGGGAATCAGGTGGCTACTATGTATGGAAAAGTGTTGGAGGAGCTCATGAATTCTCTCAACTTTACTGTGAAGATTGTCTCGCAAATAAACGAACACGGTGTACAGAATCGGCAAACTCTTATTTGGTCTGGAGTGATGGGCAAGATTGTATCGGGTCGCGCGGATTTCGCTGTCGCCGACATGTCATTGACGAGTCTTCGAAAGCGTTATGTCGATTTCACGCTGCCCTTAATCGTATCTAGAATAAATCTGTATATCAAGGAACCGGGAATATGTGGCGTCAAATGGATCGGCTATTTTCAGGTAATACGATTAATCAACGTTGAAATTATGGGTTTAGCTTTATCTTGTTAGTGTTGTTTCGAAAATAATAGATGAGAGTTATTTAAGGCATATCATGGTATATTTACTGATCATCTAAATCGTATTTCAATTTTTTTCTTATTACTATATAAACAATAATAAATAAAAATATGTGATGGATATAAATATAGATAACAATTTTTTGTATAGTAATAGATACAAGACCATTGTTTAAATTACTTTTTACATAGAGATGTGCGAATTCAGATTTTTTGACTCCGAATCGAAGCGAATCGAATTTGAAAGTTAATTAAAATGAGGTGAAAATTGCAAAAGTAAGCAAATATTCATCAGAATATTGATAATTAATTTCATTGTAACCACTATCTATAGTGTATGCATACGTGTATGTAATATATGTATATATAATATAAATATAAGATAAGATTATCAATGTATGTATTTGATTCTTATATTTAAACATCTTAGGCCGATATTTATGATTGATTTTTATATATTCATATATATATTTATATATTCATATATATGAGACTGTCTTAAGTTCAGTCTTAAGATGCTATCTTAAATCAATAAAAGATCGAGCCGCATTAGCATCTTAAGACATTACTTGAAATAGTTTTAAAATAAGAATCGATTATGTGAATATATCGGCCACAAATTTGAAATTTTTGAATAGTTCTTGTACGAATCATAGTGATTCAAATTCGAATCGAATTGAATGTTATTTAATTCGATTTAATCCAATTCGTATTTGAATAGTTCGCACATCTTTACCATGTTGTAAAAAAGACGAATAAATTAATTTGTTCTTGACAAAAGGTTACACATAATATAAAATAATATCTTATCTTGCTATTTTAAATATCAAGCTACAATTTCCAATATTAACTTGTATGCAAATTATAAGATGAGAAGTACCTATATAACATAAAATATCTTGATATGATTTTGTCAATTTTCATCAATGTGTCGAAACAACTTTTTAAATCGAACTTGTTTAGATATTTTAAAATAACTAATTTTTTTAAACTCATATCACAACAGACTTTCAATTCGCGTACGTGGGCTACAATTATCATACTGATAGCGACCGTGCCGCTACTCTTATTCTTTATGAAATCATATCGTGATCAATCACGGAGCGCCATGGATCTGATCTCTGAGAATTTCATCTGCATCTGGGGTATCTTTTGCCAGCAGGCGCTTATAGGTAATAATATAAAATTTACAACAACCAAAATAATTAAATTAAATATTTGATTATATAAAATATTCATAAAATATGATTTCGTTTTCCTGAAAGAGGAATAAATAATAAGATAAATTTTAATTAAGTTAAAAGTTAAATTTGATGTTGGACTCTATTTCTTCCTTTTTTTGAAAGTTGATTAGAATTTTAATTAAACTTTTTCCTCTAGAGTTTCCGAAAAATTTATCGCTGCGCGTCGCGTATATTACGATATTTTTGACGGCGATGCTGATAATGGCTCACTATTCAGCGGCGTTAATTTGCTTCCTGACGGTGTGTACTCGCGTTCTGCCTTTTCAAACGCTAGAAGAATTTATCGACGATGGTACCTATAAATTAATCATGCTACGTGGTACTGCTGACTACGAAGTAGTTACCGTAAGTTCACTCAGTGATCAAAGAATTGCGATCCGACATTCACTTTTAAGTAGCTCAGTTCACGTTTTGAGCGATTGAAATTATGTCAGACTATTGCATTCGGATAATATGAAATTATCCAGCTGCCAAAATATTAGCAAAATGTGATAGACTGATAATAGATTTGATCAGAAGATGTTAGCAGATTGACCTTAATTGATGTCGCATTCTGTTCTTATATCAATAGTATCTATTAAACATTCAACAGATTGGCAGAAATCAAACAGAATGCTTGTAGACATTCTATGTCAGCAGAAACTAAGCAGAATTTGAGATTCTGCTGAGAAATTTGAAAACAAATTAGTAGTTGAAATCGAGCAGATTCTGTTCTATTAATTACATAATATGTAAAATATATTTATCAATAAAATTATTTAAAATTATTTCTTCAAAATAGAAAAAAATGTAATAAAAACGTTATTTTAAGAAATTTTTCAAAGTAATAATAACGTTACAATTTTAATTAAAAAACCTACAAAAACAGCAAGATCTGCCTGATTTCTACCGTCAATTTACTGTTCGATTAAATCGAAGATTATGTTGCACAGTTCCTGCTTGGTTTCTGCCATCAGTCTGTCAGAGTCAACAGGTTCTGCTTGATTTCTACTGTAAATCTGTTGACATAAAATGTTATTTCATGTGCTATCGTCAGAACGGAATCAGAATGCGACATCAGTTGAAGTCAGTTTGCTAACATTTTTTTATTAAATCTGTTGTGCCGATCTGCCGACATTCTGCTAACATTTTGTTTACGGAGCAGTTTCTGTTTGAAATTTGTTTTAATGCTTTCTAGCATTAGAAATCATGTAGCAGACTGCTCAAATTTTGCGGGCTTGGATATATGGATACGGTCACATAATATCTATCATGGTTTCATTACGTTGAGATGGAGCAATAAATGATTAATGCGTTACAAGACGTTTTCGTCACAGTTTCAGGCGCAGCACGAGGCGAAGCTTTTCTATGTAAAGCTGATGAAATTAATGAAAGACGAATCGGAATTGCCGAGAAATCTAGAGGAAGGCTTCATGCAAGTACGAACAATAATCCATTTTTTCATAAGATATCAAGACGAATGTAATACGAATCAATTTTAATAATATATTTTTATATTATTTATTATCTTTTATTTCTATGAAATTACTTTCTTTTTCTGGATTATATAATTATTTAAGCGTATTCGTGCTTGAAAAGTTTTTATTGAATCAATTATCTGCTGCTTGTTCAGGTATGCAATGAAAAGAATGTTGCCTTTATGGTGCTGAGTGCTCGAAAGAAAAGCGTAGAAAAGGAGATACCCTGTAAGTTGTCGAGTATTACTACCGAGAGGATAGACAATTTAGCAATGATCCTTTCCAAGAATAATCCGTATACAGGCGTGATAAATTATCAGTGGGTATATATATATATATATATATATCGCGAAAAATTTTCTTTTTATATTTATAATCTTTCCTTTAAATTAAATATTGCGTATACTAGTTTGCAGAAATTTTTGGACAATGGTATTATAATACGTATGAGGGAAACATATTCGCCACAGTTGGCTGAAAACAAGATTTACAAACCAGTTTATTTGTTTAATATCGTCCCAATTTTGGCAATTCTTTGCGGAGGTTTTATTATAAGCATTATGATAATGATTATAGAGAAAATTCATTATCGATCGAGAAAGAAATTTCAATCAAGAGTATTTTCTTCTAGAAAGCTACTTATCAAAAAATATAATAATTGAGATAAAACTTAACACACTCACAATTTAATTCATTAAATATCAAGAGACATCTTTTTAGCGAGAGAATTTCTTCATCATCTTTCTTTCTGAATAAAAATTTCTTTTTATGTATGTATGTATATATGTATATTTGTGTGTGCTTGTAAATTTGTTAATTATTATTTAAAGTTTTTCCGGTAAAAGTTTAGATTAGGGAGATATTTCGCTCCGATTTTTGATCTTGATGTTGCGTCTTTTTACTCGTAATATATTTAAATAGATATTAATATTATTAATTTTGTATTATTTAGGTTCGATAATATGATTATAAGTAAATGGCGTATATAATTATATCACTGCGCTTGATTTAGCGCCGAAACACTCTACGTGTCTCCAAATTAAAATTATTATATTATGAATTAAATTTATGATGTGCTAACACTGAAATAAAATAAAAATTAAGACACGAAAGAAGATAATAGAATTTTCTAAAGTTATATTTTACTTTAAGCATTCCTTTACATGCTTATTAAATATTATTTTTGTTATTAAAATTGTTTAAAATATCCGCTTTACATATAAATTAAATAATAATCAAATTTTCGAGATTTATCAAGATGATATTTTTTTCTGCTCAGCGTCACATTCTTTTTGCGGGATGTGCATCCTTACATGCATATCTCCGAATTGAAAATTAATTTCAGATAACAAAAAATCCGAAATCGAGACATAACTTAAAAACGTCTTTTTAAAAAGAGTCTTTAAGAGTATCTTAAAGACGATTATTGAAAAGCATATAGCACAGACGATTTACATATCATTGACACATCATTGATAACTACATTAATATTTCACTCACACATGCCACATGTACACATAAATTATGTTTTAATTAGAAGTCTAATACTCATTTCCATCAATGTATTGATTAATTTTAATCTCGGTTCAACTTACTCTTCGTCTTTTTCTAATCGTTAGAATTAGAAAAGACGAAGAGTTGAATCGAGCTTAAAGTTCTATCTACATTAGTGGAAACAAGCATAAGTCCAATTTTAAAAACTGTACGTTATTTCTTCATGCAAATTACTAATCTGTGGATTACTATTTCGTAAATACATTGTACAGCTTTTATATGAAGCAAATATTCCCGTATAACATGGAGTATACAATAGAAATCGTATCGATCATAGGGTTTTAAGTCGTAGGAGATTGACCAATCATGCATAATCGATTATTCTTCTCATATTCGACTGTGATTAGTTAATTTTCTACGACTTAAGACCCTACGACCGTTACGACTTCTATTGTAGACTCTAAATAAAGTGTTTCATGCGGATATTGACAAAACGGAACGATTTCGAAGCGCTGCGCAACAGTAATGCAATCTATGCATTTCATGCGCAACTCGAAACGCACCCCTTGTTTACTTTTATGCATCATGGAAGGAGTTTAACGATGATGAATAATTTATCAGTCTGATCGATGATTTTTACCGATAAAAAAAGTCATATAGTCACATATATCTTTATATAATTTGTAATAATGCTGCCACACATCATCCAGCAGTGACACTCTTTGCGCCCATTCCTACATTCTCGATAATCTCCGATAATTTATAATGACCGCTCTTCAGTCACATGGTCGCACCCTTGAGAAAGTCGCGGTATCCTCTTTTCTTTCTTTAATCCTTAAGCAGCAATAGTCACGCTTTTTAATAAAAAATTCCGCAATTCGTTATGTTATTTTTAATAAGATTTTAGAATTAAAATATTGACAATTTCGTTATGCTTCTCTCCAGTCATTATATTTGTTTTTAATTTATACAATAAATAATTTCTCACTTTAAATTCGTCGTTAATTATTTATCGTACAATTGTACGAAATAGATTTTATTTTTTTTACACAGTACTCATTTATTCAAGATTTTAATTTAAACTTGTACATTGCGAAATGAAATATATGATAGTGAGATTGATCGCGATACTTTCCTTCGTGTTGAGCATCAAACCGTTAACAAAAAAAAGATATTAACAATGATTTCTGACTAATCAACGATCATATATCCACAAATATTATCGCACATTATGTGTTGTTTTCGTGCGATTTGAAAATTACGGTAAGTACCGGGAACAATTTCCAACTATCATTTCTCATATTGCATATCAATTAGCTAGTGAAAAAAAAGTTTTCGCTAACTTTCAAACAAATATTGAATCATAATTTCACTTGTAAATTGTTTTAGTTTTACTGACCGTTAAGTTGTAATTATGTAAAAAATAAGCAATTTTTAGATCTTCTTTTAATGTTAAAATATATACAACAAAATTCTACACTAATGCCCGTCTATCAATGTAATTTAATTTTAGTTTCAATCGATTCTTTATCTTTTTCTAGTTTTGAAAATTAAAAAAAGGTGAAAAGTATAGATAAACTGCGATTAACCTTAATCTATATTGGTAGAAACGGGCGAATATTTTTCTTCTCAAATGCTTTGAGCAATGTAAACGTGCAATCGCAACAGCCTTGATCGCAACTATAAAAATGAACCGACATATATATGTAGTTACAGAACGTGATAAAGAAAAGTTATATAACATTCTGGAATTTATAATTTCAATAATTTTTTTACATCTTTTTACTAATATTTTCTAATTATTCATAAACTCGTTAATTTGTTTTTTGCTTGATCCAAATATTAGTTTAAATGTACATACATTAATTGTACATACATTAATAAACATACATTAACATGACATTAAATGAATTCTAATAATTGATTGACTTTTAATAATCATTTGGAGTCATTTTGATTTTGTTATGATGATTTGTGTTCTGCTTGATATTTATTGTTAAATTTAAATGCTAATAATTATAATGCCTGCAATGTTCACGAAATGTTGGTATTTAACGATATGTCAGTAAGACACAGAAATAACCAAATCTCTCTCTCTCTCTCTCTCTCTCTCTCTCTCTCTCTCTCTCTCTCTCTCGCGCGCCTATTTTTGCGCCAAATGAAAATATTCGTGCAACTTTTTAAAAAGAATTATATTATACGTTAACGTTTAAATATTGTATGTTCAATTAATTATCTGCATGTAATTTGCAACAACTGTAACAAAGTGTAAGCTAGATCTTTCCACGAAACTTTTTTAATTATCGTCTTCAGATATTGATATGTGATATCGCGCGATTTAACTTACGACACAAATATTTACGTAAGATGATAAGAGGCAAGCGATTATGTTTATATTTAGGACGTAACACTTTAAATATTGTTCAGTCAGTTTTATGTTGTCATACTATCATTTTAAAATTTACATTTAGGAAAATGATAAATTCCAAAATCATCGCTGTCGATGTACAGGATATAAGATTTCCGACATCGTTAAATCAAGATGGAAGTGACGCAATGGTACTCATTATTAAAAAATTCGATATGTTCGCTGTTAGTTCATTATTCTGATAAATCAGCAAGAGAATATTCGTAAATATATCCATATTAATACTAAGCATTACTCATATATATTAATTTATGCTAATAGTAAATAATCATTGTTACATAAATTAATAAAATAAATATTAATTTTCATTAATAGTAAATAATAAAATTAATAATACTAAGCAATATTAATAATCATTTACTTAAAATGATGCTTTAGATTGCTCGTTAAATTAATTAATAATTTTCGCTCTTTATTTATTGTCAAATTATATTTAATTTCAATTATATTATATTCAATACTTATTGGTCTTTATTTATAACAACAGCATACCGATCCTGATTATTCTTGCGTATACGTAACAATTAAAACAAGTACCGGGCACGAAGGATATGGTCTTACGTTCACCTTGGGAAGAGGAACTGAAATCGGTATGAAAATATACATATATTGATATATGTGTGTGTGTGTGTGTGTGTGTGAGTGTGTGTGTGTGTGTGTGTGTACATTAATATTTTAAATACATACGCTTTTACTTAAACAATAATTTCGACAGTTATGCAAGCATGTAAGTCTCTAGCCATGATTGTAAGGCTTCGAAAATTAGAATGGATTTACAATGATTTTGCGAAATTTTGGAGACGTTTAACGAGCGACTCGCAATTGAGATGGGTAATGTATAATAAAGACACAGTAATTAAAATATGAAGATTATCATGTAATTATTTGGGATATTTTAGGTTGGCCCGGAGAAAGGCGTAATACATCTAGCTACAGCGGCTATTATAAATGCACTGTGGGATTTATGGGCTCGAATTGAAGAAAAACCTGTCTGGAAGCTTCTTTCGGACATGACACCCAAGGAGCTCATATCTGTTATAGATTTCAGATATATGTAAGCCTGAAATTTTTTGTAAACCGAAGTATAGAATGACATTTACCCTCATGATAAATTTTGTGTATACTCGTATATTCCTAAATAGTAGAGACATAGTGGATGAGCATAACGCGAGAATAATACTCGAAGAGAAAATGGAACATAGGCAGAAGCAAGAAAAGAAATTGCTGAAGAATGGATATCCTGCGTACACCACTCAAGTCGGATGGCTGGGCTACAGTGATCAGCAGCTTGAGGATCTTTGTAAAAAATTTCTCAATCTTGGTTATACAGCATTTAAGATTAAAGTAGGCAATAATCTACAAGATGATATTAGAAGATGCGAAGTGATACGCAAAGCGATTGGCTACGGAAACAAATTGATGCTGGACGCGAATCAGGTGTGGGATGTGAACGAAGCGATCGAGTGGATGCAGAAATTGGCGAAATTTAAACCCACTTGGATAGAGGAACCGACGTCTCCCGATGATATCAATGGACATGCTGAGATACTGAACAAGTTAAAGCCATATGATATTGGCGTGGCAACTGGCGAAATGTGTGCAAATCGCGTTATGTTCAAGCAGTTTCTGAGTTATCACGCAATCAGTTATTGTCAGGTTGATTCGGCAAGGATTGGTGGGATTAACGAAATCCTGGCTGTTTATTTGATGGCACACATAACTAAAAGTAAGTCTATTATAATCAATAAATTAAATCTTTAGACTTGGTTAAGATTAGAGAGTAAATAGAAGTTTCAGATCTCAATCTTTATTTCTTCAACATTTCAAGAAACTGATTCTTAACAAATCTATAATTGATTTCTACTCATAAAAGGAAAACAAAACGTAAGATGGAAATTTTTATTTACAGCACCAGTTTGTCCGCATGCTGGTGGAATAGGCTTATGTGAGATGGTTCAGCATCTCCAAATGTGGGACTATATTTGCTTAAGTCAGACCACTGAAAATCGAGTGATTGAATTTGTGGATCAACAGCACGAACACTTTGAGGATCCTGTTCAAATTGAAAACGCATGTTACATGCCACCTATGAGTCCTGGATACTCAACTAAACTTAAGAAAGAGAGCATCATAGAGTATGCTTATCCAGAAGGTAATTATTGGAGAAACAAGATTACTGAAGAAAAAGAAGTTGAGGAAAAACATGATTAAACATTTTTAAAAAATTTACATGTATCTATAATTTGTTTTATAAAAATCTATATAACACTGTCTATATATTTTTAAGTATAATAAGATATATACATATATTAAGATTAAATAATTAAATGCAACACTAAAATATATATATATATATATATATATATATATATATATATTATGCAAGATATATATATATAAGATATATATGATTTAATGTAATACGAAACTATAATATTATCTCTCTTAATCCTCAATAAACATATAATCTTTGTTATATTCTATATATAATAAATATTTTTACCCGCAATCACATCCAATCCGTGATAAATTCCACAAAATTTTAATATCTAATTCGTATCAAGAAGGTAAGTAACAAAGTAAAACTATATTGCTCTATTTTTACTATTTTCTAAGCGAGATTTCACATAGTCTGTCTGCAAAAAGAGAATACGTATAACAAAAATTTATCTTCCATAGTATTAATCTAATAATTTTTATACTTACGCTCACAAACCAATAGTTATTGGGATTGGGGAACATCAGCTTTCTTATACCACTCATTTTCTCTATTGGCGAAATAACATGTAAATGTAAATGATGAACGGTATTAAATGGTGGCCAATGAAATCCTGTTCGCGTAGATGCAGGATCAAGATTCATTTTTTCAGAGATAACATCTACTGTAGCAACAATCTTGTTGACTAAAATTTAGATGTAATTAAAGAAAAACAGAAAGATCAATAATCAATTGCTAAATTGGAAAAAACATATAATATTAGAACAGGAATAAAGCTTGCAGCACACGATGCTTTTTTACTTCAAGATTACTAGCTGGAACTGCTTACTGTCGTATTGGCAGCGACGCTGGTAATGCTAATTTAGACGGTGCGAGTTTTTGCACTAGCTGAGCAGATGTTTTGTTTGACAGAAGATATTTATCCAAATAAACAAACATAAGATATTCATAATTTGTTAATTCTTATTTTAAGACCATCTTAAGTAATATTATAAGATGCTAATATACAGCCCTCTGATTAGCGTATGACATCTTAGCACTTTGTGTGCATTGTTTTTCACTATCATCATCTACATTATAGGTCTTTCATGCCAGTACCAATTTTCTTCTACTAAAATAGTTGTGAAAAATTAAAAAAATTTTTTTATTGTTTCACATCTCTATTTTATATTCTGAACATTTCTTTTACACAAAATACAAGGGAAACTCTGACTGTTCCTTGGAAGTAGAGTAGTTACTACTATGACATATTAGCATAAAAGTACTGCTGACCCTTAATTATTACAAAGAGAATACTTTGATCATATGATCTAAAACTGCATATTGATTGATTGTCATAATGAGCCACAAAATCATGCAAGAAAAATAATACTTGACCTAGCAAGAAAATCTAACAGACCAATCAGCAGCGTAACCAGCAAGCCATACCATGGCGTAGCCATACAATTTCCAGTATAGCAGCTAGCAAGAATGTCAGTAATAAGCAACCTTGCAAGAAAAAATGCATCATAGGCTTAAGAGATAGAAAAACTTTCATACATATTTTGGAATAAGTATACATATACAGGGTGAATCAGAGTCATTAAACCAACTTTTTACCCTATGAGAAAATTATCGACTTCATATCTAATTGAATTATAACGTGTGTAGTCAATTAGTTTCTCATATGGTAAAAAACTGATTCAACTTGTATATATCAAATACAAATATTTGATCAACAATACTAAAAGGTATTAAACAAAGCAATATTGTCGATTTAATAAAATAATTATTTAATAATTATTTAATAAAAATCAACTTAAATACATTAAAAGAGATAAGTCTATAATACTTACAAAGTTCTGAATCTTCAGGTTGAAGTGTTTTTGCATTGCGTATATGTTTATTCGGTATTATTAAATAATGATGTGTAGACACTGGATTAATATCTTTAATGCATGTGACATCTTCATCCTAGTAACAAAAACATAAGTTTATGCATGTATATATACTCGTACATTTATATATTAGATACATTTATATGCATGTGTACAAATTATATCTGTCAAATACAAATAATTTGGAGGTTAGTACCTCGTAAATTTTTTCACCAGATTCCTCGTTTCTAATAATTTTACAGAAGATACAATTAGATACAAGTTGCTGCGTTTGAGCCATTGAGATTTAATTAATTTCGATGATAATCAATTCGACGATACCTAATGATAATTTCTCCTGGAAGCCCGAGTATCTGTTCTAAAGTAAACACAAAAATGCCCCTCTCCGCGCACAACTGCTCACTGAAGAAATGGATGTAAACTACACAGTAATATTCATTTTTCTTCGATACTCCTGTTGGAAATAAATCGCTGAAATCGTTGAAGTCTTTATTAATTTGATAGATTTATTTTAGCGATTTCAGCGACTTACTTTCACCAAGAGCACCTGATTTATTATTATAAAGAGCATATACAATTTATTATAAATATTTGTTATAAATTTTACAAATACTTTCTAAATATGTGAAAATATACGTAAAAATCATTTAATAATTTTTATACACTTGTAAAAGTAATAAAAATTAATCCAGAACACGAATGAACCAACATTATAATAAGGGTACCCAAAACTAAAATGTGTACTAAAGGTCAAACAAAAGTTATATATTTTAAATAAAAAATACAAAAGAATTATTAA
>Ga0157363_1003421_pt1 | contig 14348 bp, 16 predicted proteins | sample AttsexASBM1_FD_111477 | JGI IMG/M metagenome (GOLD analysis project Ga0157363, IMG submission 111477) | Fungus gardens microbial communities from leaf cutter ant in Ribeirão Preto, State of São Paulo, Brazil - Atta sexdens ASBM1 | ecosystem: Host-associated > Fungi > Mycelium > Unclassified ...
CACGTCCTGGGTTCAGCACTGTACACCGTATCCCGCAAGGGAAGTTATACTGACAAAGCCTTGATTCGACAGTGCCTGTTTTACCCTGTGCCGGTTCTCTCGAACCCACCAGAGCGATAACGTTTATTTGTACAGGAGCCTCGCCATAACGAGATCGTTGTAAAACGAGAGGGATAATACGCTTATTTAAAACTGCTGCTGAGGAATTTTAATAATGTTGAAGAACGGTTTAAATGAATAGTATTAAACGCATGTTGAGGTTTTATTTAACTGTTTTCTTTTTAAATGGAGAATTCATTTGTTACCGGAGAGAGTAAAATGGCATGGCTGGACACGCTGCTGGATCATTTTGCGCATTATCCGACGCATCTGTTCGCGCTGCTCGTTGTTATGGCGTTGAGTAAATCGACGGTGCTGGTCTCCTCGGTGCTGCCGCCCGCATCGGTCATGCTGATGGCGGGGATCGCCGTCAGCCAGTCGAGTCTGCATCCCGGAATGACGTGGCTGGCGGTGGTGATGGGCGCTACGGCAGGTTCGGTGCTGAATTACCATATCGGCCAGCTGATGGGGCATACCCGGCTGGTGTCACGCCTCACCGCAAAACATGCCGATAAGATTCTGCGGGTACAGCATCAGCTGCAAAAGAACGGCGTAGTCGCGCTGTTCACGTCGCGTTTCCTGGCGGTGCTGCGTTATATCGTGCCGCTGGCGGCCGGCATGCTCAGGATGAGCGCGATGAAGGTTTACGTCGTTAGCCTGCTGTCAGCCTGCGCATGGGCGGCGCTGTATGTCGGCATCGTCACCGGCATCAGCATCTGAACGTATTCATCAGTTTGAGAAATGCTTCCCGAAAAAACGGTCACCAGTCTGTCACACTCAGCGTAACGATAAAAACGCATGAGGAAAAAGGGATGAGAAAAGCACTACTCGCTGTCGCCGTGGCAGGAACGCTTTCAGTGACGTTTGGGGCGCAGGCACAGGACACGCCGGATGGCTATCAGCTGGAACAGGTGCTCATCATGAGCCGCCACAACCTGCGCGCGCCGCTTGCCAATAACGGCAGCGTGCTGGAGCAGTCCACGCCGAAGCAGTGGCCGGAGTGGGACGTCCCGGGTGGACAGCTCACCACCAAAGGTGGCGTACTGGAAGTGTATATGGGTCACTATATGCGCGAGTGGCTGGCAGAGCAGGGGATGGTGAAGACGGGTGAATGCCCGCCAGCGGATACCGTCTATGCCTACGCCAACAGCCTCCAGCGCACCGTGGCGACCGCGCAGTTCTTTATCACCGGCGCGTTCCCCGGGTGCGATGTTCCTGTGCATCACCAGGAAAAAATGGGCACCATGGACCCCACCTTCAATCCGGTCATTACCGATAACTCCCCTGAGTTTCGCGAGAAAGCGCTGAAAGCGATGGAGACGGAACGGCAGAAAATGCAGCTGGATGAAAGCTACAAACTGCTGGAACAGCTGACAAACTACAGCGACTCGCCGTCCTGCAAGGAGAAAAAAGTCTGCTCCCTGACGGAGGCGAAAGATACGTTCAGCGCCGATTATGAAAAAGAGCCGGGCGTCTCCGGGCCGCTGAAGGTGGGTAACTCGCTGGTAGATGCTTTCACGCTACAGTATTACGAAGGCTTCCCGACAGACCAGGTTGCCTGGGGGGAAATCAAAACCGATCAGCAGTGGCGCGTGCTGTCGAAGCTGAAAAACGGCTATCAGGACTCGCTGTTTACGTCGACGGAGGTGGCGCAGAACGTGGCTAAACCGCTGGTGAAGTACATTGATAAAGCGCTGGTGACCGACCAGGCAAAAGCGCCAAAAATCACCCTGCTGGTAGGGCACGACTCTAACATCGCCTCGCTGCTGACCGCGCTGGACTTCAGGCCTTATCAGCTGCACGACCAGCAGGAAAGAACCCCGATTGGCGGTAAAATTGTCTTCCAGCGCTGGCATGATAAAAACACTAACCAGGAGCTGATGAAAATTGAGTATGTTTACCAGAGTTCAGATCAGCTGCGTAACGCTAGCGTACTGTCGCTGCAATCCCCTGCGCAGCGCGTGACGCTGGAGCTGAAGGGCTGTCCGGTGGATGGCAACGGCTTCTGTCCTGTCGATAAATTCAATGCGGTGATGGATAACGCGGCGAAATAGAAAATAACCCCCCGCGTGGGCGGGGGGAACGTTCAGACGTTTTTACGTTCGATGGTTTGCTCGCCCCAGAACAGCGAGTCTTTGTCGGTTTTTTTGAAGGCGCGAACCAGCACTTCATCGTTGCCTTCTTCCCAAATCTGTTCAGCCAGCTTTTCGTCATAATTGGCGACTTCAAAGATGGCTTCGGCAATCTCCGGAGAGGTATTGCGTAAACTTGCCCATTCGCCCACGTGGTGAGCTTTGGATTCTTGAGTTGGCATACTTGTCCTCCTGTTAGGTTAGCCGTTCAGTTTTTTGGCAAGACCCGCGACGTATTCACCCTGATAGCGGGCGATTGAAAGTTCTTCATTGCTTGGCTGACGTGAACCATCCCCACCGGCAATCGTTGTTGCGCCATAGGGCGTACCACCACGGACCTGGGAGACATCAAACAGTTCCTGCGCGCCGTAGCCAATCGGCACAATGACCATCCCATGATGCGCAAGCGTTGTCCAGGTGGAAGTGATCGTCTGCTCCTGGCCGCCGCCCGTGCCGGTAGAGCTGAACACGCTGGCCAGCTTGCCGTATAACGCGCCGGAGGCCCAGAGCCCGCCCGTCTGGTCGAGGAAGGTGCGCATCTGGCCGGACATATTGCCGAAGCGGGTCGGGGTGCCGAAGATAATGGCATCATAGTCCGCGAGCTCCTGCGGGGTGGCGACCGGGGCGTTTTGTGTTTTCCCCCCGGCTTTGGCGAAGGCTTCCGCCTGCATGGTTTCCGGTACGCGTTTAACCACGACCTCAACGCCGTCTACTCTGTTTGCGCCTTCTGCTACTGCGTGAGCCATGGTTTCAATGTGTCCATACATGGAATAATAGAGCACCAGAACTTTTGCCATTTTGCATCACTCCTCGTTGGTTTTTCTTACAGCGGATCGCTGCGTTCCTTTAAAGATATGACATCACAGCCAGACTGCAAAAATGAACGGCATTTCTTTGATATATAACAATATCTTTTCGTTACGTGCTTTGTAGCAAAATGAAACAACTTTCGCGGCGCGGATTTTTCAAAATATAAGAATGGCTTATGAATGACTTCCTCAATATTTCATACGAAAGGCTGAGATCATGTTGCAGAATATTACCTCTCGCTTGCCGGATAGCCGCATTACACTAAGCTTAGTTTCACGCGGCACAGATAAAGGCACTGTCCTTGAGCCGCGAGGTGAAAGAATCCTCTTTTACTGAATGCAATATGATGTCTAATGTTTCACACTCTGGAGGTTAGAGATGGCAAACCATCGTGGTGGTTCAGGTAATTTCGCTGAAGACCGTGAAAGAGCATCAGAAGCAGGTCGTAAAGGTGGCCAGTCTAGCGGGGGCAACTTTAAAAACGACCCTCAGCGCGCATCAGAGGCTGGTAAAAAAGGGGGTAAAAATAGCCACGGCAGCAACAAGTAGTACGCCGGGTTAACTCTCTGCCGCCGGGTTTCCCGGCGGTTTTTTTATGTCTGCTACATTGAACTGTCATCAAAGGCATCGCACACTACAGGATTGATTCTTCGTGCTGGTGTCCCATGTCCGTTTCCCGTTTTACCTTCTCCATTAAGCCTCAGGAAGCCATCCTGATTTTGATCACCATGTTCTGGGGCGGAACCTTTCTTGCCGTTCAGTACGCGGTCACGATGAGCGATCCGTTTTTCTTTGAAGGGCTGCGTTTTGCAACCGCTGCGGTTGCCGTGGCGCTTATTTCACTGAAAACCCTGCGCGGATTGACCCTGAGAGAGCTTAAAGCGGGTGTCGCCATTGGCGTGGCGATTGCCATGGGTTACAGCCTGCAAACGTGGGGGCTCCAGTCTATCTCCAGCAGTAAATCCGCCTTCATCACCGCCATGTACGTACCGCTGGTGCCGCTGTTGCAGTGGCTGTGCCTCGGCAGAATGCCGGGCCTGATGTCGTGCATTGGCATCGTGCTGGCGTTCATCGGCCTTATTTTATTAGCCGGGCCGGAAAATAATCTGCTGGCGCTGGGGCCGGGGGAGATCATCACTCTGGTGGGGGCCGTCGCCATTGCGGCAGAAATTATTCTGATTAGCGCCTGGGCAGGAAAAGTGGACGTCAAGCGGGTGACGGTGGTGCAGCTTGCCACCGCGTCGCTGGTGGCGTTCGCGACGATGGTGCCGGCAGGGGAGTCCGTCCCGCCGATGTCTACCGGGCTTATCGTCGTGGCGCTGGGGCTGGGTATTTTCAGCGCCATTATCCAGGTTACCATGAACTGGGCGCAGCGCAGCGTATCCCCGACACGGGCGACGGTCATTTACACCGGTGAACCGGTGTGGGCGGGTATTTTCGGGCGACTCGCCGGGGAGCGTCTGCCGCTGCTGGCGCTGGTGGGCGCGGCATTTATTATCGCCGGGGTGCTGGTGAGCGAGTTGAAGTTAAAAAAACGACGTAAGGCGACTGCCGGATTGAGCGCTGAACAAGGGGCAGATAGCTAACAACGCGCACCCTGTCCGTTTAGCCCGGCGGCGCTTCGCTTGCTCTGGCCTACTTGCCAATTGTAGGCCGGGTAAGCGTAGCGTCACCCGGCAAGAATGCGGCACGTATTTCAGGTGGAAGGGGTGATGGCTTTTCCTTGCGGTACATCCCTTTTCCGGCGGCTCAGCAGGGCGTTGAGCAGGATCGCGCCGAAGGTCGCCGTGCCAATCCCGCCTACCGTAAACCCGCCCAGCGTCAGGGCGAAATCACCCGCCCCCAGCACCAGTGTCACCGCCACCATGATCAGGTTACCGTTCTGGCTCAGATCAACATGATTCTGCACCCAGATACGTGCCCCCGCGACGGCAATAAGACCAAATACCACAATCGAGGCGCCGCCAATCACGGGTGCCGGGATGGTGTGGATCAATGCGCCGAATTTTGGGGAAAAGCCGAGCAGCATCGCCATCACCGCCGCCGCCACGAAGACCAGCGTCGAGTAGACTTTGGTCACTGCCATCACGCCGATGTTTTCCGCGTAGGTCGTCACGCCGCTGCCGCCGACCGAGCCGGAGAGCATGGTCGCCAGACCGTCTCCCACAAACGCCCGTCCCATATACGGGTCCATATTGCGGCCGGTCATTCCCGCTACGGCTTTCAAATGGCCCAGGTTTTCAGCCACCAGAATCACCGCGACAGGCGCGATGAGCATCATCGCCTGAGCGTTAAAGGTGGGCGAGGTTATGTGCGGCATGCCGAACCAGGCGGCCTGATGAATCAGTGTGAAATCAACCGGTTTGCCGAGGCCGAACACGTTCGCCAGCAGCGCGTAGACCAGACAGGCCGCAATCAGCCCGACCAGGATCAGCAGCCGCTGGATCATGCCGCGCGTAAAGACCGCCACCACGCCGATGCACAGCACCGTTATCACCGCCATCCAGCTTTCAAACGGCGAGCCGGATACGCTCTTCACCGCAATCGGCGCGAGGTTCAGGCCTATCGCCATCACCACCGCCCCGGTGACGACGGGGGGCATCATTCGCTCGATCCAGCGCGTGCCGACTTTCATCACCACCAGACCGGTCAGGGTGTAGACCAGCCCACAGGCGATAATGCCGCCGAGGGCCACGCTCAGGTTGGGGTTAATACCCTGACCGTTAAACCCGGTCGCTGCAATGACCACCCCAACGAAGGCGGCGCTGGAGCCCAGATAGCTGGGCACACGCCCGCCGGTGACAAAAAAGAACAGCAGGGTACCCATACCCGACATCAAAATGGCGAGGTTAGGATCCAGCCCCATCAGCATGGGCATCAGCACCGTCGCACCAAACATCGCGACCGCATGCTGCACGCCCATCACCATGGTCTGCCCGAGCGGGAGCCTTTCATCCGGCGCGACCACGCCTTCTTCTGTGGAGGTCGATTTCAACTGCCAGTGGGGAAGTCCGAACATGATCTGTCTCCTGAATGCGGATTAACAGGCGGGTCGCATAAGTGCGTGATAGCCGCGGTCGAACCACACCAGCCCTTGCGGCGCCGGGTGGCGGATAATCGATACAATGTCGCAAAACAGAATGTCGTGGGTGCCGACGCTCACCACCTGGCTGATGCGGCAGTCGAATGAGGCCAGGGCCGCCTCCAGACGCGGGCAGCCCGTCTCCCCCGTCTGCCAGCGGGCAGCGGCAAAGCGGTCCTCAGTCGGCGTTTTACCGCCAAACAGGTTGGATAAAGGCTCCTGTCCGGCACTCAGCGTGTTAACGCACAGGGTGCGGTTCTCGCTGAAAATCGGCCAGACCGACGCGCCGCGGTTGAGGCAAACCAGCAGAGTGGGCGGGGTATCGGTTACGCTGCATACCGCGCTTGCGGTAAAGCCCGCCATTCCCGCCGGGCCGTCGGTGGTGATGATATTGACCGCCGCACCGACGCAGGCCATGGCATCACGGAACGTTTGTTGATCAAGGGTCGTCATGATGGCTCCTTATTTACGCCAGCCCGCAGGCGTCTTCGAAGGTCAGACGCGGTAAGCGCCCATAAACTTTGCGCATATCGCCATAGCCGATGTTAATCAGCAGATTGCTTTTAAGCAGCGTGCCCGTGAAAAAGGCCGCGTCCACTTTTTCCCGGTCAAAACCCGACATCGGCCCGGTGTCCAGCCCGAGCGCGCGGCAGGCGAAGATCAGGTACGCGGCCTGCATCGAGCTGTTGCGAAAGGCGGTCTCTTCCGCCAGCGCGGGGCTTGCGGTAAACCAGCTTCTGGCATCGCCGTGCGGGAACAGTACAGGCAGGCGCTCATAAAACTCGCTGTCCCAGGCGACAATTGCCGTGACCGGGGCGGTGAGCGTTTTCTCAAGGTTGCCGCTGGAGAGCGCCGGGCGCAGCTTCTCTTTTCCTTCCGGGCTTCGCACAAAGACAATGCGCGCCGGGGAACAGTTGGCGGACGTCGGCCCCCATTTCATCAGGTCATAAATCTCGCGCAGCGTCTCGTCACTGACCGGAATATCCAGCCAGCCGTTATGGGTACGTGCGCCGGTAAACAGCGTTTCCAGCGCGGCGGGCGTGATGGCTTCGCTCATTCAAACTCCTTACAAAGCGGGTTCTGGGCTGTGCAGCAGGCTGGCAAGCCCGTTCAGCAGCAGAGTGTTAAAGATGTCCGGCGCGGTCACGTTGCAGGCATGCCCGCCCTGGCGCATGACCGTTTTGCGGGCGTGCGGGAGTGCGGCGTGCAGTTCATCAGAACAGACGGACGGCACCAGCAGATCGTCGGTGGAACAGATAATCTGCACGGGGCAGCGAACGCGTGCAGCGTGGCGGCTGAAATCGGCCTGCTTCAGCGTATGCAGCCTGCGCAGCAGATTGGCTTTGCCCTGAAAATGGGCCAGCGCCAGCGCGTCCTCGGCCTCCAGCCGCGGGGCGCGGGCGGCCATCCAGTCTGCCGGGTAGAGGAACAAGGGCTGTGCCTCTACCCACGCCTGCGCGCCGCCCGCATGCAGCAGACGTTCGCGAACGTCAAAACAGCGTCGGGTATGGGCATTGAGCGTCAGCCAGCCGTTGACGCAGACCAGCGCGGTAAGGGCGTCGGGCTTATCGATGGCCAGCCGCAGGCCCACCAGCGCCCCCAGCGCGTGGCCGACCACGCAGTAACGGGCGATCCCTGCCCCGGCTAACGCCAGTGCGAGCTCGTCGGCCATGTGTGCGAGGGTGTAGTCTTCCGGCAGGGTATCCGGGTTATTCCCCGTGCCCCGCTGGTCGTAGCACACCACCTGATACTCCTGCCCCAGCACGGCGAGCTGAGGCAGCCAGTAGCTCCCGCTGCCGCCGAGCCCGGCAATCAGTACCACCACGGGCGCGCCCGCAAAGGGGGGCGGGGAAATGGACAGTTTCATGGCGGCCTCACTTCGCGATGTGCGCAACGGTGGCAATTTCAACCAGCGCGTCCGGCTTTACCAGCCCGCACTGGATGCAAAACCGCGCCGGTTTATCGCCCGGGAAAAACTCCGCGTAGATTTCGTTAATCGCGGCGTAGTTTTTCCAGTCGGTGATAAAGATGCTGTTGAAGGTCACGTCCTCCATCGTGCCACCCGCCGTTTCGATCACGGTTTTGATCGTCTCCAGCACGTGGCGGGTTTGCGCCTTTGGGTCATTGATAAACACCACGTTGTTGTCTTTATCAAACGGCAGCGTGCCCGAGACATACACCACGCCGTCGGCGAGGGTGCCGGGAACGAAGGGGGCAATCGGAGTGCTGGTGCCCGGCGGAATAATCACGGATTTCGGCATAGCGGTTCTCCTCAGGCGATACGGGCGAGCGGGGGATCCAGCGCGTCGCAGAAATCATTGACGTTACTGACCCAGCCAAAAAAGGTTTCGATATTGAACAGGGCGGCTTTCTGGGCAAAATCCGGCCCGGCCTGATGGGTAGCGTCTTCCAGCACCACGCCAAAATACTCGAGGAAAAAGCCGTCGCGCAGGGTCGACTCCACGCAGACGTTGGTGGCAATGCCCGTAAAGACCAGATGACGAATGCCCCGGCTGCGCAGCAGGCTGTCGAGCGGGGTATTGAAAAAGCCGCTGTAGCGCGGTTTCGGCAGTACGATATCGCTGGCTTCCGGTACCAGCTCATCCACCAGCTGATAATCCCAGCCGCCTTTCGCCAGCAGCGTGCCCTGGAGTTCTGGCCGTTGGCGCATGGTTTTCAGGGCGTTGGATTTGTGAAAGTTGGGGGAGCCGGGACCACCAGCTTCGACGTACTGGTCGTCCCAGCCGTTCTGGAACCAGACGATGAGCATGCCCGCAGCGCGCGCAGCGTGCACGGCGGTTTTAATGTTCTCGATCACCGGCTGCGTGGTGGAGACGTCAAACCCGGCCAGATCCAGATACCCGCCTTTACTGGCATAGGCGTTTTGCATATCCACCACGATCAGCGCGCTGCGCTGCGCGTCAAAGGTAATGGCTTCCGGGCGAGCGTTGAGGGTCGTCATTACGCCACCTCCTTCGTCACGGCAGGGATGTGGGCGCGGCACTGCATCAGCGGCTGAATGCGCTCGCCGAAGGTTTCCACGCCGGTGAGAAAATCATCGAAGGTCAGCAGTACGCCTTCGGCGCCGGGCACGGCAGCCACTTCGTCGAGCATTCTGGCGACGCTGGCATACGAGCCAACCAGGGTGCCCATGTTGATATTGACGGCAGACGTCGGGTCGGCCATCTGGCGAACGTTGGTGTCCGCGCCGGAGCGGGTATCCTTCTGGCTCTGCTCGGTCAGCCAGCTCAGCGCTTCGTCATCCGCGCCGTCCTTGTATCGTTCCCATTTGGCGCGCGCGGCGTCATCGGTTTCGTCGGCAATCACCATAAACAGCACGTAGGAGCCCACGTCGCGCCCGGTTTTGTCGGCGGCCGCTTTCATGCGTGCCGCAGTGGGCGCGAAGGCGGCAGGGGTGTTAACGCCTTTACCGAAGCAGAAGTTGAAGTCGGCGTATTTCGAGGAAAATTCCATTCCCGCGTCGCTCTGCCCGGCGCAGATAACCTTCATCGGCACCGACGGCTGCGGGCTGACGCGGCAGTCGTTCATGGTGAAGAAATCGCCTTTGAAATCGCTTTTGCCGGTGCCCCACAGATCGCGCAGCACCTGCACATATTCAGTCAGGTAGTCGTAGCGACGGGAGAAGTAATCGTCCCCCGGCCAGATCCCCATCTGCTCGTACTCCGGCTTTTGCCAGCCGGTGACCAGGTTAACGCCAAAGCGCCCGCCGGAGATGGAGTCGATGGTGGAGGCCATCCGCGCCACGATCGCCGGGGGCAGGGTAAGGGTGGCGGCGGTGGCGTAGATCTGGATCCGCGAGGTGACCGCCGCCAGGCCCGCCATCAGGGTAAAGGACTCCAGGTTGTGGTCCCAGAATTCGGTCTTACCGCCGAAACCGCGCAGCTTGATCATCGAGAGCGCAAAGTCGAAATGGTAGTGCTCCGCTTTCTGCACGATGGCTTTATTCAGCTCAAAGGTCGGCATGTATTGCGGGGCAGTGGTCGAGATAAGCCAGCCGTTGTTGCCGATCGGTACAAATACGCCAATTTTCATCACGAACCTCTCTTCATTACATCGCAGGTGTCACGATGTTTTTGCAAAGGCAGTGCCAGTTTTGAAAATCACTTTGTTATTAGGGTGTTAAATGATGGTTGTTGAAATTAACAGCGAAAATGTGGACTAGATGGTCAAAATCATTGCACAGAAAACAGGCACTCATGCGCGCTGAGGGTGCAGAAGGTCGTGGCGAGACGGGGGTTTTGCTATGCTGAGCGCAGGACAGAAAATGGAGAGCGAAAATGACACAAGGCGCAGTGAAAACACCAGGTAAACGTTCGCAGGCGGTGAGCGCCAAGAAACAGGCGATCCTCAGCGCTGCGCTGGAGACATTTTCGCAGTTTGGTATTCACGGTACGCGCCTTGAGCAGGTAGCGGAGCAGGCCGGGGTGTCCAAGACCAATCTGCTCTACTACTACCCGTCGAAAGAGGCGCTGTATGTGGCGGTGATGCAGCAGATCCTCGATATCTGGCTGGCACCTCTCAAGGCGTTTCGCGAAGAGCTGGCCCCGCTGGTGGCGATAGAGGAGTACATACGCCTGAAGCTGGAGGTATCGCGTGATTACCCGCAGGCATCAAGGCTGTTCTGCCTGGAGATGTTGCAGGGCGCGCCGCTGTTGCAGGCGGAGCTGACGGGAGATCTAAAGCAGCTGGTGGACGATAAATCGGCCATTATCGCCGGATGGGTCGCCAGCGGAAAGCTGGCGCCCGTCGATCCGCATCATCTGATCTTCATGATTTGGGCCTCAACCCAGCACTACGCTGACTTCGCGGCCCAGGTCGAGGCGGTGACCGGTAAAACGCTCCAGGACGAGGCGTTTTTCCAGAGTACGCTGGATAACGTGCAGCGGATGATTATCGAAGGGATCCGTGTGCGCTAATCAGCCGGTTGGAAAGGGCAGCTTAAATTGCCCTCTTCACACTGCATCAACGAGGCCAGAAAGGCTTCGCGCTCCGCTGTTTTCTCCGTCAGGCACTGGTTGATAATCATCGGCTGAATAGTGCCACCTTCGGTTCCTGAACCCATCAATTTACAGTCTGCGTCACGCAGGGCGATCCACGCCTGCTGCGCCTTTTTCAGCAGGTCGCGCTGAGGGGCTGCCGCGCGATTGATGGCGGCCTGGTACGTCTGGTTGAGCTTTTTATCCGCAGCCTGGTACTGCTCTGCCGCACAGGCACTGAGTTCTGTCTGGGTGGTCGCTTTGTCGCACTCGTCGGCCAGCGCGCTGACGCTGAGCAGCAGTGCTGCGCCTGCGATAAGATATCGTTTCATACACTCCCCAATAAAATAAGGCTCCGTCTCCGGAGCCTTATTAGCACAGCGTTAGCCGATTGTCATCAGGCTGGCGTTACCCCCCGCCGCCGCGGTGTTGACGCTGAGCGAACGCTCAACGTACAGGCGCTCCAGCAGCAGGTTGGTCTCCCCGCGGGCGAAGCCCTGCACCGAGACAATCGCGCCGCTGCGGGCCGCAACCTGCTCGCACAGTTCGCGCAGCTGGTCGGAATCACCGTGGTAGATCACCGCGTCAAACGGCTGGGTCAGCAGGGCATCGGCCTTCGCAAAGCGAATGCGGGCCGAAACCGCTTTTGGCAACTGTTTGGCGAGGTCGCGATGCAGGGCATCTTCCGGCCACAGCACCTCACAGCCCGTTGCCGTTGCGGCTGCCAGCTGCACCAGCGCATCCTGCTCGTTATCCGCCACGCACAGCACACGCTCGCGCGGCATCAGCGTCCAGGTGTTGCGCTCACCGGTTGGACCCGGCAGCAGACGCTGTGTTCCCGCCTGCGCCAGCTCGCCGTACTGCTGTGCAATCGCATGCAGCTCGGGACGATTTTCAGCCCACTTAATCAGCGCGTCCAGCGGCTGGGTCAGCACGGCTTTCACCTGCGCATCCACCGGATATTCCGCGTCCTGACGCGCCAGCGTCACGCCCAGCGCATTTTCCGGACGGTTTGCCAGCAGACGGTACAGATAGAGCGGACCGCCCGCTTTCGGGCCGGTGCCGGAGAGACCTTCACCGCCGAATGGCTGCACGCCCACGACCGCGCCAACCATGTTGCGGTTGACGTACAGGTTGCCAACTTTAGCATTGCCGGTCACCTGGGCAATGGTTTCGTCGATACGGGTATGCACGCCAAGCGTCAGGCCGTAACCCGAGACGTTGATCTGATCGATCAGCTCGTTGAGGTTGTTACGGTTGTAGCGCACCACGTGCAGTACCGGGCCGAAGACCTCTTTTTTCAGCTCGTCGAAGCTTGCCAGCTCAATCAGCGTTGGCGGCACGAAGGTGCCGGTCTGCCACTCGCGGGCATCTTCGCTGTTCTCGCGCACCGCCTGGAACACCGGACGGCCTTTTGCACGCATGGTCTGAATGTGGTTTTCAATGTTGGCTTTGGCTTCCGCGTCGATCACCGGCCCGATGTCGGTAGTGAGACGGCCCGGGTTGCCCATGCGGCATTCCGCCATCGCACCGCGCAGCATCTTCAGCGTGTGGTCAGCCACGTCATCCTGTAAGCACAGTACGCGCAGGGCGGAACAGCGTTGGCCCGCGCTGTCGAAGGCAGAAGCCAGCACGTCAACGACGACCTGCTCGGTGAGCGCGGAGGAGTCCACGATCATGGCGTTCATGCCGCCGGTTTCAGCGATCAGCGGGGTAGGACGGCCCTGCGCATCCAGACGGGTGGCGATGTTGCGTTGTAGCAGGGAGGCCACTTCGGTAGAACCGGTAAACATCACGCCGCGTACGCGGTTATCGGAGGTCAGTTTGGCCCCGACCGTTTCACCGCGCCCTGGCAGCAGCTGCACCACGCCCGCCGGTACGCCCGCTTCCAGCAGAATGTTAATGCCCTGGGCGGCAATCAGCGGGGTCTGCTCTGCCGGTTTCGCCAGCACGCTGTTGCCTGCGGCCAGCGCCGCGGCAATCTGGCCGGTGAAGATCGCCAGCGGGAAGTTCCACGGGCTGATACACACCACCGGGCCGAGCGGACGGTGGGTTTCGTTGTCGAAATCATCGCGCACCTGACCGGCGTAGTAGTGCAGGAAGTCTACCGCCTCGCGCACTTCGGCGATGGCGTTGCTGAAGGTTTTACCCGCTTCACGCACCAGAATGCCGATCAGCTGCTGCATCTGATCTTCCATCAGCACCGCCGCGCGTTCCAGAATGGCGGCACGCTCCTGCGGCGGGGTGGCAAACCAGATTGGCGCGTTGTTCACCGCGCTCTCCAGGGCCTGCTCCACTTCCGTTTCCGTGGCTTCGCGCACGTAGCCGACGATATCCTTCGGCTCTGCCGGGTTGATCACCGGCTGCATTTCACCGTCCTCAACGGACTGCTCAAGGATCGGCCTGGCCTGCCACTTCTGCAATGCGCTGTTAAGCAGGGCAGAAGAGAGCGACGCCAGACGGTGTTCGTTGGCGAGATCCAGACCCGCCGAGTTGACGCGACCTGCACCATACAGCTCGCGCGGCAGGGCAATCTTCGGATGCGGCAGACCAATCTGGCCTTCCTGCGCCGCCATCTTCTCAACGGCCTGTACCGGGTCGGCCACCAGTTCGTCCAGCGGCAGGGTGGTATCGGCGATGCGGTTAACGAAGGAGGTGTTCGCCCCGTTCTCCAGCAGACGACGCACCAGGTAGGCCAGCAGAGTTTCGTGAGTACCTACCGGGGCATAAATACGGCACGGACGGTTCAGCTTGCCGTCGGCCACTTTACCGGTCACCTGCTCGTACAGCGGTTCGCCCATGCCGTGCAGACACTGGAACTCGTACTGGCCCGGATAGTAGTTCTGACCCGCCAGGCTGTAGATCGCCGCCAGGGTGTGGGCGTTGTGGGTGGCGAACTGCGGATAAATCAGGTTCGGCACGCCGAGCAGTTTTTTCGCGCAGGCGAGGTAGGAGACGTCGGTGTAGACCTTGCGGGTATAGACCGGATAGCCTTCCAGACCTTCCATCTGGGCGCGTTTGATTTCGCTGTCCCAGTAGGCGCCCTTCACCAGACGGATCATCAGGCGGCGACGGCTGCGGCTGGCCAGGTCAATCAGGTAGTCAATGACGAACGGGCAGCGTTTCTGGTAGGCCTGGATAACGAAACCAATCCCGTTCCAGCCCGCCAGCTCCGGCTCGAAGCACAGTTTTTCCAGCAGATCGAGGGAGATCTCCAGACGGTCCGCC
>Ga0157363_1003422_pt1 | contig 14346 bp, 11 predicted proteins | sample AttsexASBM1_FD_111477 | JGI IMG/M metagenome (GOLD analysis project Ga0157363, IMG submission 111477) | Fungus gardens microbial communities from leaf cutter ant in Ribeirão Preto, State of São Paulo, Brazil - Atta sexdens ASBM1 | ecosystem: Host-associated > Fungi > Mycelium > Unclassified ...
CTCTCTCTCTCTCTCTCTCTCTCTCTCTCTCTCTCTCTCGTTTTATAAAATTTTTTTTTCATATAAATATATTTATTATATCTAAATTATTGTGACAAATATATACTATATATATATATATATATATATATATATATATATATATATATATATATATATATATATGCAGTATCTTATCATTATGCATACAGGAAAATGATATTGAAAACAAGGAGAAGGATTTTGAAATTGATACCTCAGCGAGATCTTCACGAGTATTGAAATGGGAAGCAATAGAAGACAACGAAGCAACATCGTCTGAGTTCGATATTATTTTCGAGACAAATGCAATGGGCAATTTATACGAAAATACGTACACTTCCTCTGGTAAAGAGACACACGATCTTACCGCATGCAATAAAACTTCCTCTACTACTTTAGGTAAATACAAAACGATTATAGCTCAAAATAAATTCATGTTTTAATGTATGTTTTTACTGTACGAAGGTCTAGAAGATAATGAAGAGAACGATTTGTATCTCTCGCTTAGTGAAGATGTACTGCTGGATAGTGCTTCAGACGTCTCTTCAGTAGCGGAGAAAAAGAAAACTGCGATTATGTTCGTTCCACCTTTGACACCGCCATCAAATAGAACTCCGATATACAATGAGACTTTTGTAGATTTAACGAGCACTGGCCTTACGTCATTTCCTATTGAAATGCTTGAGAAATATTCTGCGATACAAGTACGAATGTAATATTTTTGAAGTCAGAAACGTTTGCAAGATTTAGATTTAGATTTCTTCTTTTTTTCAATGCAACATTACTTTTATATCACATTGTTTCATTTTATGTGTTGAATAGTTCATTGAATTTTAGATGCTATATCTAGAGAATAATAATCTTCCCGAGCTTCCCGAAAGACTTTTCATTTCCCTGCAAAATTTACAATGGTTGGATGTCCGAAATAATCTATTAACAAGTTTACCTACGACCATTAAATCACATCCTTCGTTAGAGACCATCTTGTTGCAAGGAAATAAAATCGAAAAATTGCCACTAGAACTTGGTAAGTAACTTTGCAATTGATCAGATGTATGATAATTATTTTGTCAATTGTCATTCATTGTCTTTCTTTTTCTATATACTAGCTATGAATTTTCATTATAGGCCTTGTGCCGAAACTTAAAATTCTTAACGTAGCACATAATCCTATCACTATTCCTCCAAAGGATATTATAATTCTCGGATGTTCAAGTGTTCTCAGCTATCTTCAATCTGAATGGAATAAATTGCATCCGAATGAGCCCGTGACAGCCATGAAACGTAAGAATTTCAAATTTACATGCTATTGTAATTTCTTTGCTATTGTTATATTAAATCATGTATATACAAAAGAACAGTTTCGCTGAAGTGTCTAAAAATTTAATTATAAATATCAATCTAAAAATAATTTGTTAATAATTGAAATAATATGTAAAAAATCCTATTAAAATAATTATGTAAAAAATTCTCAAACTGATTGCTAGAATGTCGAAATTTTTTGCAGCATTGTAAATTATTTTTTAATCTCCAACTCAATTATTTTGATTATTAATTATTTAATTTAATTATTTTTAGATCCACACCTATCTAAATTTTTAAATTTTTTTACTTCAGTAAAATCTTCCTTTCCGTTTATTAGCGATCTATTTTTTATTAATTATTAAAATGAGAAATAAATTATAATAATTACTAATTAAAATTACATTCAATTTATTTTAGAGGAAATTGAGCCGAAAGCATCAACGATTTTATGTTATCGATCTCCGCGTGAAAAGCGATGGAAATTGTCAAAAATTCCGCGGCGAATATCGAAAAGTACGAACGATATCAGTGATTCATTCAAAGGCTCTGCGGTTAGAAAGAAAAGTAAAACTTACAAGCCTAGTAACAGGTACAGCAATATGCATAATGACGTTTTTTTGACGAATTTGGTAAACAGTATCAGCAATACACGTAATAATAGTGCGGCGGGTTCTCTTTGCGCATCGTGCGTAAGAAACTTTGCTGCTATCCAATGCAAGAACGAGAGTAATAAGAAGCAAAAGGAAAATAACAATGAGATAAATTACAATCAGAATGAAAAATGTAAGCAGTACGAATTTTTAAAAATGATAACTTCATGCCACGACATCAAGAGAACTTGTATTAGGGAAGAAATCGCCGAAGTGGATGCAAAAATCTTGCATTTAATCGGGCCGTCGCCCAGATCGTGTTACATTAGACAAAATATTACAGAACTGATAACGTATAAGCATTATCGCGAAAAAGAATGTAGAATTAAAACTATCAGTAACGAAACGAAACACATTGCACTCGCGAAATCATGTCGTTCTACAGTGTTCAATAAGGAAAAAATGAAATGTAGAAATATTGAACATCCAGAGTTGGTTTTCGATATTGTCACAAAAGACATGCGGCGAATGCACTTGCGGCCAATGCAGTTGAAAGATTCATCCAGCATATTATCGTGCTTGGAGAATTATCTCGATATCAAAAAAGCTAATTAGATTTTAATTATACATCTATTAAATCTTATTATATATTTTCATTGATAATAACAAAAAATCGATATATGAATTAATATATCTATAATTTTAAATACAAAATGCGAAAATTTAAAGTACGAAAAATAATTATCTTTTTTTAATTTATAAATTTATGTAAGAAATGTTTCAATATTTTGTATTTAGATGCGAAGATACAGGTACTAATATTGTTATGGAACAACGGCAGCAATGGATTTCTAAAGCGAGAGATTTGCTGAGCGCACAATCGGCAACAATTCAAAAAATTAAGTAAGGCATCTACTTGAACTATTCTTATTAATCGTAAATAGCATTGCATGAATTGTATTGTATAATACACAGGGATTTAGATACTGTAAAAGAATGGAGACATGATAAACGAAGTTTCAATAAAAGTATGGAAAAGATATCGAGAAGAAATGAAGGTAATTCAATAGATAAAAAAAAAAGCAAGACTTGTAATCAAACTTTCATACTTTTAATTCATCGAGCATAAAATATTCGATTATACTATAATGAAATACTTCATATCATATCATATATAAAATATTTATTTATTAGATGATATTCCATTCGCAATCGACATTGAAGATTATCCTATAATACAGAAACGTTCACAAAAAGCGGTATGATAATTTAATATGCATATTTTGTCTAAGAATATTAAGTCTGAAAGAAAGTTATTTTTATTACTGTTTAATTTAGGGAGACTATACAGGTAATCAGAAACAGGAAAAGTTAAAGTTAGTGTAAGTTTAAATGAATAATATACACTTTGTCGAGATATAAAGAATAAGTCAATATAATTAAAGGATTATCAATCGTATTTCAGAAATATAAATCAGAAGATTCAAGAATTGTCGGGATTCCTGCAAAAGTTTGAAATTACAAAATCTTCAGAAATATTAACGCCTAAATCTAAACAAAAATCTCTGCAAACTGAAATTGAAAAGGTATATTTTAAATCATTTCGTTTTGAAAGTTTATTAACACAATTAAAATTGCTGTGGATTTATTTCATAGCTCTCACATTTTCAAAAAGAAGTACATAATTTAAGAAGATACAACGAAATTACGTCAGCACCAATGAATTCTCCAAACAATTTATCTTAACATTTTCTTTTAATTAGATAATTTTTTGTAAAAATTTCGAAATTAGATAAAACTCAAAATATCAGTCTCTTGAGACATTTATTTAAATTTTCATACGTTAAACATTATCATACGTTACAATATTAATTTCATGCCCAATCGTAATAGTCAAGATAATTGAGAAAAAAATGTGTGTGTGTGTGTGTGTGTGTGTGTGTGTGTGTGTGTGGTTTTATTCATAATTTGCATAATTAATAATGAAATATGACAAGATTATTAAAAAATATATAATACATATATTTTTCAAAGATATTCGCAAAAATTCTTAAAATAATTTTGCAAAAGAATGTTCTTTCCAATTTCCTTGCTAGTGCATTGAATCTTTTTTATTCCGTCATCAAATATATGCGGTATAAAAAGTTTAAAAGTAATTACCACCCAAATACAAATAAAATCTAGTACATGATGGTAGAACATTCATGTGATAACCATAAATGTTCTTTTTTATTTTTGTATTTATTTTTATATTGGCATTCAATTAAGCTTTATAATAAAATTTAGAGGTACTGCATAAAATTCTTGGGGAACTATTTTATACATAGTATAGCAATAAGTTATAATAAGTTATTATACTGTAGTCAATAAAAGATATAAGGCAAATAATTTATATAAAATCTTGTGATTAATTTTTTTATAAACTTACAATTGTTTTTTATTACAATTAGTTTATATTAATTCTATATACTTCATACATTTATATATTTAACTTATATAATTTTTAAAAATTAATAGTTAATTTATTAACACCTTCGTAAATATAATAATAAGAAATAAATCATCACTTAAATATTTTATATCTTATATATATATATATATATATATATATATATATATAATGTACGTTATTGTTCTCGTTATGATACATTGCGCTATTTTGTTTGTATTCGCTTATACTTGAATTAAAGTATAAGTTAATAAAAAATTTTTTCTAGAATTAATGCATTTATTGTTTGAAAGTGCGTTCTCTAATATTAAAAGTATTTAATTGAAGTAATATCTATATGGAATAATTAGTATAGAAGGAAACATCTAATATATATTTTGCTCCAATAATAATGGATTACAAAGTAACGTTTTTTATATAGATGACTTATATATCACATTTCATAATTTCATTCATTATATATATAACACATACATACATGTGTATTACAGTTGTAGGGCCAATTAAGGTAATTCAACAAAAATTATATGCAAGATTACATGTATAAGAAACCTAAAAAAAACCTTGCTACTGAAGCTTTAAAAGTATATTAAAAGTTATTGAGCAGTAAGCACTACGAAATCTATATGTATATTCATAATATATATCTGACATCAGATATACATTATAACTACATATTTAAAATCTAAATCGTGTCATAATTTTTCACATTCATTAAAAGAAAGTTTAAAGCGTATTTAAAAGAAAGTGCACTTTAAAATTGTATTCAGTCATTCGTATGTATCATCTTGATAAGAAAATACTTTTTAATAAATTTGTTTCAACAATTTATTAATGAACACACTGGCATTTCATTACGCATATTGAGAATTTTATATACATACTACGATCCAGATAAGAAAATCCAATCGGATTTAAATCAATGAGAAGTGTAAAGTGTTATATAATATAGTAATATATAATATGTAGACGTTATTGTTAATAAAGTAAAGAATGTAATTCATGTTATATTAAAAATGAATCTGATTACGCTTATTATATCTCTTTTATAACATAACAGAAATTTCATCATTATAATATTAAAATTTAGCATTATGTTATATATACATATTTATGTACACTTGTATCAAATATGATTAAAGATCTCGACACTGTAAGAAAGATTATTATATCAAATATATTAGAAATAATATTACAGATATTTCCGATTGCAGACATTCCCAAAAAAGTACTTTTAACCTATCGCATTAGCATGATTACATTTTAAAAAGATCTTGAATAAAGGCGTATAATTTTATTACTAGCTTCTATATTTTAGGAGCTTATCTATCGTTATCTATCGTTTTCTTAGGAGATGGTCCAAGCAAATATACTTTGTTGATGAAAATCATTGGAGCATTGATTCTTTGTTAGAAACTTCTACACATAGTTTTGATTCCAGAATATTCCTCATGCGCCGGATTTAAATCAACGAAGCCTAGTTTGCCATAGAATTCGTGAGATTCTTTGTCTGTTGCCAACATCGTTGTGTGTACTCCAAAAGAACCTATTTCACAAAAAATCCCACAAACATTTATATTTAAAAATAAAAATGTAAAATTTGAACATTAAATATATTATTATATCACAAAATTAAGTATAATATCACGAAAAAGTATGTACACGTAATCAATTTTCAATAAAGATTGAATTGTTTATTTTATTTCAATAAAAAAGATTTCAATAAAAAACGTACCATTTGCTCTTAAAGCTGCAAGAACGCAGGTTACTAAACGTTTACAAATAGACTGATCTGTTACACTTGATAGTATACCGCATATAAGTTTTGACGGATGCTGTCTGCACAATTGTTCCGACACATCCGGAATAAATGAATGGAAGTACTGTATAGCATCCTGCAATTTTCATTAAAAAGTTGTTAGAATATCATATAAAAAGATATAAATAAAATTATTAATGTTCCCATACCTGAACATTTTGTGGCAACTCGCTAATACTATTGTCTAAAGGATATTTCATTCGCAATTCAGGAATCCATGAAACAGCCATTTTTTGATTGTAAGACTTTACATTTAGCGTAGCCATTGTGTAACCTGCTATACCATTTTCATCCTCAACAACCATACATAATTCCGGACTCAACGTTAGAAATCCTCCGATAAGTCTAACAGATAGGTAGATATTAAAAGTTTATTCAAAATAAAAATAAGTAAATATATTTAAAAAATATACATACCTGTCTGCTACAGCTGATGAAGTCGTACAATTATTAATTTGATTGCATACTGTATAAACCGCCTCTTCGTCACTTGGTAAGTATGGCCGAATTGTATATATTTTACTATTGGGCACTTCTGGTGCTTTATAGACGAATAAGTCATTGCCACTATCAACTGGGATTAATCTCTAAACATGTGAATAAAATGTTTCTTCAATACATCTCATTTTTTTTATAAATAAACAAATAAATGTCAGCAATTAAGTGTACCTGTAAATCAGCCGTAAGTCCACCACGAAATACCCAGGGTTCTTGTTCACCACTCATAAATGTTTCTTTCCAACCATTTGAAAACCCTATCCCAAGATACAGAATCATTTTTAATAAATCATGAAATGCTAGAGTTAAATTCGCGCGTTATGCGTGTAGTTTAATTTCGATTGGCCTCCACTGCTCTGGGCATCAATTTTGCTTAAATCTTTAACATGCAAAGATACAATTCGATTGAAAATATCTTTCTTTCTCTCGTTTATTTGGGAATACCTTTCTGCTCTACATCAAATAAAGTATGAAAGAAAGAATGATTGATTCAATCGGATAACTAAGGTGCATCAATTTTTACAGATTTAAAATAAAGATTAGATAGAGAGGTAAATTATAAATGTGTGTGTGTGTATATATATATAGCATATTTTTTATAATGTATAATATAAAGCCAAATATATATATATATATAATATTTTAAGAAATTTTAATATTTTAATTGTATTGAATGTTATGTTCTATTCCAAAAAAATTGTAATTAGTAAATAGATAAAAAGAATTAATGTTGCACCAAAGCTCGCGCAATGCTAAACTCTTGAAGCACTGGATTTAGGATCTGGGAAATGATCTGGGGAATAATAGTCCAGTTTGCCAATATGCGCCTGAAATAAAACTCTTATCACGCCTGAAAAGAATATAGTTTCTGAAACTAAGTAAAACAAATTAGTGTGTGCAGGCAAGTTGGCAAAAGGAGCGTAGGAGCATTGATCATTTAAGATAAAAAAAATAATATTTTTGCGTATAATTAGTAATTCACATCGACAAATAAAATATTCGGAAATATCTTATCGCACATTATGAAAATATTTTATCACAAATGATCAAAGATCACAATTTGCAGATGGGAGACGTTCAAGAGTTTATAACTTTTTGTTTGCTAAATTGTGCCAATTATCTATGTAATTTTTTGATAGACTTACTTCAAAAACGCAAAAATATATTAAAATTGATATATGTATTAAATTATTTCAATCAAATTTTTTTAAATATGTATACATTAAAAAATCTGATAGAAAAGCATCTTTAAAAATAATTATACATAAACATGAATTATTATATAAGTGAAAAATTAATTTAACAAAGAGAACACAAAATATTAATATTAAAATTATCATAAAAATATAACATGCGCAACAGATTGTAAAACAAGATTTATGTATATGTCAAATACAATTTCACTATTGATGTAAAATAATGGAATTAAATATGTAGATATATCTATAATCTTTGCGATATATAAGAAGTATGTCCATCATATAGCGAAACCGTGAAAATAAATGTGCTTTATACACATTGATTTTTCAAGCTATTGCAACGCTGCTTCTATGCATATATTTCTCGTTCATATTAAACGAGACAATATGTTTTGTAAAGTCCCAAACAAAAATTTAGAAATGCAACTATCACTGCAATGTTTGAAACTTCGTTATTTCGCGCGCTTTCTGCCGTGTTACTCAAAGACTGTTAAACCGCATACATGTGTAGCTGCCCTGGGTAAACGTCGTCATCGTCGATGGGAATCTGCCAAACGCTATCAACAAGACAAAAAAACACAGAAATGCAAGTTAGTAAATGAACCAAAGCTGTACTGATCCTGATACATTTACATTCCACGGGAGCATATCATTACAGATTTTAAATCACTGCATATAATTTTGGAAATAAATACATTAAGAAGAACATAAATAATCATATACGTATATTTTTCAATTTAAATTTAATTTTAATATTAAATATAATTATACAAAAATTTATATGTAGAACACTCCTGTGTCATGTCATCTGTAAAGAAAGTCGATTGACATGTTAATAGCTGGTATAAGATTTACTTTTAAATTTAGTATTTGTTCAACTCCATAAAGATGCTGTTGAATGTCATCTCATAAAATCACCGTTTTCATCATTGCTACAAATAATTTTTTTCGCCATTGTATGGGAAAGCCACATCAATTTATTTCACGTTTTCAATTAGACGTGTATTATTTATGAATTAAATTTTGATTAAACAATTTTAAGTATAGATATTAAATTTTTCTCTTTTAAAGTATAAAAAGTTTAAAAATATATTAATGTGTGTGAAATAATATAAATTTTATTAAAGAAAAATAGATGTTGTGGCTTGCCTGTATAAAAATGTCAAAATAAATTAGCGGCCATTAGTCAAAATTATTTTTAAAAAGATATAAAATTGTTAAAGTCGACGAATAGCTTAAAATTATCACAAATAAATATCAATTATATATATATATATATATATATATTTGAAACATGTGTATTAATTTTATTTTTATCTGTACACATTCTCTCTATTTTCAAAAGTATTCAATGAATAGAAATATTCTTATGTAATTCTGACTTATGGCAAAGTTTTCCCTACGCGCACATTGCGATGCATTTATCTCTAATGCGCAGAAACAAATGCATACGGAGTTTACAAATATGTAGTTTATGACATATGCATTTCCGAATATTACTGATAATCTTTATTACTTAATATTATCCATAAATTTCGCAAATTATATCATTTAATATATTTTAAACATTAAAATACAAATGTTAATATTTCAGCTAAAGTTATCATTCTTTTAAAAAAAGCTTTTAAAAAAAAAATTTTTTTAATTAATATTTCTAAAATAAACATTATTTAAGTAAAAATCCTAAGTTTTTTACTTACTGATATACATACGCGATGTCAAATATATTATAAAAAAATTGTATGGAATTATTTATCAATCAGTAATTTACGGATTTCAAAGAATAGATATTTAAAAAATGATTTCGCAGCACCAGTTTACATCAGTTTACAAGGAAATAATAACAATATTGTCGATATTAGATTTACTGAAATATTTTATAATCTTTAATTCAATTTATTAAATATTTCTAATAAATAATTATTATATTATACTTAACATCCAAATTTTAGTTAAACTTAATGTAAAGTTAATAAACAATCCATTCCTATTTTGTCGATAATAATCGTATCTTGACAAAGCTTAGACAAGTACGTTATTATACATACTATCTTTAAGATTAAATCAATAAGAAAGAAGATTTTCCTTGCAAAAAGATCAAATTATTAATAAAAAATAAGATAGCGTTCACTTACCAATACGCGAGACACTTTCGTTCTGAAATATAGATAATAAATTATAATATTTATAAGAGAAGTCAATAACAGCACTTGTCTGCAGTACACATATAATTTTAAATTTGATTAAATTCGAAATCGAAAAGACTAATTTCTATAAGATAAGTGAATATTTCATATGATTATTACAAATAAATTCATACATTAAGAATTAAAAAAATTATAGTATTATTCACTTGCATATAAATATTTTTACCAGCATACTAGCATTTCATAGACTTTCTTTATATATAATAAAAATAAGCAAAAGTATGTAATATATTAAAATTCTTATCTTGATTCATACATATTTCTGATATTTGACAAAAATTAATTTATAATGTGCACATAATTTAAAAAAATAATAATGATTTAAATAAGAATTTTGTAAAGTTGAAGATTACTTTAATTATATTCATTTAAATTTATGAATATAAACTTGAATTTTTAGAAATCATATCAATTATTTCACTATAATCATTATTTATATATATATAATTAATTGTTAGAAAATAAACTTTCTTTGAAGATATATTTAACGTACTTTATTGTCAATATATCAGATAATATTATATATAAATCAAATGCAACTTACCCAGCCATTTTACGTAACTATTTAGGAGAGACACAACTCCTCTCATATCCCATACATACGCGTACAAATCGTATAATAACTCACGATTATTACAATATGTGAGTCTTTGGAATAATCTATTTACCGCATTACACATATCGTTTAATTTAGCTGCACGAAGATGCCATTCTTCAATCTGAAATTATTTATTATATATAGTGTGATATCAAGTTTGTTGAAATAAATTAATTTTATAATATAACTCACATCTGATTCAGACGCTTGTTCTTCTTCTTTGGACTTCTTCATAACAACATAAGCATTGCTTTTCAGCCAATTAAATTCTTGCAACAATTGAATTCCTTGACCCCCATGCTCAAATGGCAAATAAAACAGATCACATAAAAGCGACAAATCCTCATGCGTAAGTTGTTTTTCGATATCTACAGGTTGTGATACCGCATCCGCGTTGTCGGAATTCTCGTGATTTTCGCTATCATTTTCTATAATCATTTGTGTACCATTGACTGTAGGAGAAGCACCATCTACTTCTACTTGCATACTTCCGGAAGCTTCGCTACATGTCTAGCAAACAGAAATCGTACGATTATACATGCATAATTAAATTCCCGAAAATTTTTAATGACTTACAGAAGAATTATCTACCATAGCGTCATCCTCTGCTGGAATTTTTGCTATATGTGCGGGCGAATTGTTTGGAGTTGTATTACAATCCATAGGTTCTATAATAGATAATCCTGTTGAGGGTGATCCACTGCTCATATTGGTAGATAATGTAGTCAGGACAGGCTCGCTGATTACTTTTATATCTGACACTAAAGAATTCATCACAGGTCCAGATGAAGGTTGTACGAAGCTATCACTACTTGTCACATTTGAGCAAACTTCGGCCAATGCTTGAAGATGATTAGAATTCGTCCCAGGCGTAGGCGTGGCAGGAACTGTGGTTGTTGTCGTTGATGTAAGACTCATACACGTGTTCACGGAGGGAATAATTGGAATAGGTATCGTAGGCGCGACACATGGTTGTGGTTTGGCTATTACTCCCCAAGCTGCTTTCTTCTTATTAAACTCTAATAACCATTCACTTATTGCATTTTTCAAAGCATGTCGAGGGTGATACATATTCGGTGATAATGTTGATGGAACATCTTCACCAAGAACGCCATCCTCTGTCTCGGTTTCTAATTTAATATCCGCTGATACAGTATCATCTGCAATATAGAATAATCAATTTCTATATATAATAAGTAACGGATACTATATTAATTCATTATAGAAAATTAAAATTAAAAAAATGAAATGTACGAAAATCAAATTTACATTTTAATGTAATGTATCAAATTCATATTAGGGCTTTTCAATTAGTGACATAAATTGACATAAGCATCATTCTATCTTTCATGACATTCAGTAAGTAACAAAAAGAATTTGTATCATCAAATGGAAAAACCCCGCCTATTATCTATATAATTTTAACTCAAAGTTTATCTTAAAAAATTTATAAAATAGAATACAGCAAAAATCTTACTTAAACTTAGATCTCTCTTTCCATCCACGTTGCATCTGCTCCATTGAGCCAATGTATGAATTGCTATAAAATTCGCTCCATATTCGCAATTAGGATTAGTTAAAACTCCTCTAAGCTTAGGTATAAGATCAGGAGAACGACCAGAATATGGTCCAAGAAACACTCTTTTCTGATCATAATCGTTAGCGTGTAAATTATCCCAAATAACAGGCGGTCTCCTGAGCACTTCTGTGATTTCTTCAATAGATTCCACTGTTAAAAGTCTCGATATGACTTTAGGCCCAGTCCACATTATATCAATTTCCTGAGCTAATTTACTTCCAAGAGTGTTGAGATATTCCGAAGATGCAACATTTGGCATTGCACGTGTTGCGCAATATTGCGTAGGGCACAGAAGAAAACGAGGTTGGCCAAGATGTTGAAAAATATCATTTGTGACAGAAACCTGTAAGAATAATAACAATATAAAAATACATTATATAGGATAATACATTATATATCTCTATAAGAGAATTCATAATCAACAAGTTCTACATTTGATTCCCATTTTACATACATCTTAATTTATAAAAGATTGATTTGAAATTCAAATTGTAAATAAATCATTACATGTTTTAAAAACATTAAACATATATGCAGAAATATTAATAAATATTAAATTAGTATTAGAACTTGCATATTATATGAATATTGTACATTATATTGCATACATACTTGAGCATGTGCAAATGATTGAAATATTTCTTTATCAGCTTCACTCATTTCTGGCTCTATATCATCGAATAACAATGCAAATGCTGTACAACCAAACTGACTGACTTGTTCCAGTTTTCTCTTCAAAGCGGTGACTTCCTTTGAACTGGAATATGTAATATCTAATCCAGGGGATAATGCATAATAAAAAGTTATTCCATATTCCCTAGCAGCTGTGATTAGACCAGTCAGATGTTCAGCTTCTTCTACTGTGTACAAATCCCTCCAATAAGCACGATGTTTATAATCATCTTTTGGTGCATACAGGTAAGAGTCCATTCCCCATTTTTTCAATCTAATAATACATATAATTTATAGTAATAAATTAACTAATGTTTACAATAATAAAAAAACTAATATATTTAGAAATTAGAAGAAACATGATATTCCTTGCAACAGAATTCATAAAAAAACTGACAATGTCTGACTGACTGACAAATGTCTCAGCCTTACAAATTTTTCTTTGATGGAAATGTATTTAGGACGAAAGAGCTTACTTTTGAAAAAGATCCTTTCGCTGCTCGGTGGTCCATGGTCGTCCATAGAAACCTGCAAACGAAGAAATGTGTTAAATGCTTGGGAACAAAAGAAACAAGTATCATATACCATAAGAGGTTTGGGCTACATTCTCCAATAAGTATGGGATCCGGTTATACGCGATCTATCCACATACCTTCCACAACGCCGCAGATGAAGTTACCGTTCTTCGTATTGAGATTCGCGGCTCCGTTCGTCTCCGTCATCGCGGATCGCGCGGGACAGGCACGTCCGCTCTCGAGAATCCAGGCAACAGCTGGAGGCAACGGGACAGCCCGCGGTATGTTACAAATTCCCCTTGGAAAGGGGAGGGAATGGGAAGAGAAAGAGGAACCTGTGGGATGATCGCGATGGGCCCAACGCGACACACGACGTGGACTCGACGTGATTACACGACGATTATAGGGTAACACACGTCGCTACGTCATATACGTCGCGCGACGCAATGGCATAACTCGCGTCGCCTCAGAGATTCCTGGGAATCCCGAAGGAAAATATTCAGGAATGAGGATCAGTGAATCTGACAAACTGCACCTGATACGCGCCAATCGATACCGCCGAACGATTTGTCGATCCATCGAGGCCACAAACGGCACGAATACGATGTACACAGAAGAAATAGGCAATGCTTCTTGCACGCCGCGACGGCGGTATCTGATACTTCTGACAATTGTGAGGAAAATCTTCCCGTCAGAGATGATACAGTTTCCCGTCGTCCTATTCAGGATGCGTTCCGTTTTACGTATGATGCGCATGATGTATCATATTGTGTATCCTTCTTTAATATTCAGTCAACAACAAGAATGATACATCATGCGTACGCTGAGAAAAAAATTGTTCTTTTAATTAAATTTATTTATTTATTTATTTGTTTATGTTAAAGAATGTATGTA
>Ga0157363_1003423_pt1 | contig 14345 bp, 3 predicted proteins | sample AttsexASBM1_FD_111477 | JGI IMG/M metagenome (GOLD analysis project Ga0157363, IMG submission 111477) | Fungus gardens microbial communities from leaf cutter ant in Ribeirão Preto, State of São Paulo, Brazil - Atta sexdens ASBM1 | ecosystem: Host-associated > Fungi > Mycelium > Unclassified ...
AATATTTTCGTCAAAAATGAACCAAATTTGAATTTAGGAAAAGAGTTTTAAAGCTTAAAATTTCTACTTTGGAAAGGTTACTATATTTTTTGAGTTTTTGTGAGTTTGATAATTTTTACATTTAAAAAACTACGAGCTGAAAACGATGAAAAATTTACGAAAATTTTTGACTATCTATCGTGAAAACTTGAAGCCTTCCCTACAATATCATTTTTTAAAAATGTTCTTATAATTTTTTGTTCCTGAGTTATTCGCTAATAAAGAAGCATTCTGACTTTGATTGCTCATAACTCCGATAAAAATCATCATACCACAATTTAAAAAATAGATTTTTAAAACTTTGCTCTAGCGAATGATATAATTGTAACAAAAATTTTAACAATAATAAAAAACTTTTGCAAACAAATTTTTTTAAATATAGAGAAACTTTTCTCCCGACCCAATATTTGCTGTATACTTAATACGTACGCACTTGCTAAAGATATAATTCTTATTCAAAAATATATTAGTATACGTATAGTGCAAAACTTTACAAATATTTAAAATTTTTTTTAACGCAGACATACGCTATTATTAGCAAAATAATATTAAAAAGTATCTCAATGTATAATTTAAATGCGAAATGAAAAAATTAGTTTAGGATAACTAAAAGACCAGCGCTTTGCTACTTTAAATATATTATTGTGATTTGCAAAGAGTGGCAAAAATTATTGCTGTAAAATGGCTGCGCAATTTCTCGACGGGTCGTGCATGTGTTCGACTGTAAACCGTTTAAGCTGGTAATAAAATCCAACGATTTTGATCGTCCTTTTCGGTCGTTTGTCCTCTCTATCCCATAGGATCGTAACGGAGCATTTCCTTGTCTTTTCCTTTTTCTATCCTTCTTTTCCTAACAGACCCTGCATTTGTGAATCGGAACACGTCCTGAATATACGATAAAATTTTCCCCTAGATTTGGGTTCATCTCCAACTCCCAGACGACCTTCTGCGAGGATTCCGTGGGATCCCGTACACGCGTGCGTGCACTGGGTGTCTCCGAAATAACGGAAATCTGAAATCTGCGTCGGATTTGCGATTTGCAGATCCAGTAAATCCCAATGCTTCGACCTTCTGTAATTCTAGTAGAGTGAATACGTACGTATGCGAGTTCTGAGTTATTTCAATTCGCGTAGTGTAAATAGAGTGCGTTGCAAATCTTGTGCAACTTGCGAAGAGTAAATTTGAGTATTCGCTATTACAGCGAAGTGTTGAAAGTAAATTTAGAGGCGTCAGATTTCCGTGGGAAATAGCAAGTAAATTGGATACTTTATACTATTCTAATCTGAAAAGCAAACTTGAACGATTTGCGTTCTCTTACTAATTTAGGAAAAGTAAATTTAAATATATCTCTTTGTGTGTGTTTTTTAAGTAATATACATTAAGCAAGTTTGAATATTTTACTTGGAGCGTGCTAATTTGGAAGCAAATATCTTTATTCTTCTTCAAATTATGAGAAATATCTGTCTTATCTGTCTAATATCTTAATCCTTTCAATTTTGAGTCATTGGCTGCGTTTAGCAAAGAAAGCAGCTTTACAACACTTACAAAGCTGCTTTCTCTGCTGAACGCAACCATTCTAACGACAATCAAAAAATAACGAAAGTTGAGAGATTCATTTGGATTAATTACAATTGATTTATAGCGATATTATAATCTTTAAATTTAAGATAATTGTTGTCCAATTCAATTTTTTTGACGATGCAAATTATTCGAGTAGCAAGATATTGAAATCATTCCTTTACTTCAAAATAATAAATAAATGATAATTTAAAAAATGTGACTTTCGAATTATTACTGCGAATGAGTTAAATAAAGATTAATAATTGTCAAAAATAAACTAATTTAATAAATAAATAAATAAATATAATATCGCTCGAATGTTTGTACCGATAACGCAATATATGTTAGTAACGACCAATAAACGAGTACTTTGAGGTGTTTGAATTAAATAAACTAATTTAACTTCACAATCCCATTATCAAAGTACTTGTACTTGTTCTTTTTAAAGAGGTCATAATAATACTTTTTCTACAAGTGTGACACAATTTCAGTTGTATCGTATTTTTGTAAATGAAAAAAAAAGTCTCCTACAAATAACATTTAGAGTTAAGACAGTTTTAGTGAGTAAAGTTTGAAGGAAAAATTATTTTATTTGGAATTTAGTCATTTTAACTGAGGTAAGGTAACATAAACTGTTAGTGGTATTTCAAATTATATGTCACTTATCAAGTAAGTTGTTTACTTTCGAAATAAGGAAACGAAATACTGCTTACAAGAAGTAAATCTGTCCGAGGATAATAATAATTGTTTATGCTTGGATAAGTATAATTTATATGATCGTAAGTAAGTGCGCATTGATCGTATCATTATCATCGCACCTTGTGTACACGTTTATTCACGTATTGTACGATTCTCTTTCACTTTCTCGCCAAAGATGTACGAGCAACGTATAGAAAATCATCCCCTTCTATCAGGCTTCCTTTTTCTCCTTTTTCCGCCACGATATGACCCATATGCCGAGCGATCTTACAGATTCATAGCAGTCAGTGGGCCGGATAGTGTTTTTTTCCTTCTTTTATTTTTTTTTCCTCTTTGTTGAAAGTGCGATGTCCACTCGAAGCGTACGAGTCGGATAGACCTACCAAGTATGTGCTGTGTTTTTTCTTTGCATCGATTGCGCGAGAAAGCACGCTGAGAGAACTTTCTACTCTAGAGTAATTATCGCGATGAAGGTGCTCGGAAAAACGGGAACCTACGTTTGCGAGCGTGTACCGGCATGAGCTGCCGGACGAATTTAATGATTACATGAATCAAAGCCAACGATTTTATTCCTGACGTCCTCTGGGCATCATAGATCCTGTGACGACCGCTACGACTTCGAGATCTCTTTCATGTATTCGTCCGCTTGTAATTAAAGCCAGATTCGACCCTTTGAAATTTGGTGAAATGTAAACACCGAGTGGCTTGTATTTTATGCTAGACAAATTTGAATATCTCCATATTCTATTGCGCTTGGGGAGCAGTAAATTGGAATATTAGAATGCCCTGAATGTGGGTAATTCATGGAAAATACATACAAAGTTTGCTAAATTAACTTCGCTTGTTATAGATCTTATAATCGGCTTTGAGAACAATCTTTATCACGTTTAATGGTTTTGTTTAGGAAAAGATTCTTAAAAATGTCGAAAGAGAAATATGTTACAGTCATTTTCAATAAAATACAAAAATTCCGTTAAGCTATTAAGTCTGGGATTTTATGAGAGAAATTGAAATGAGGCAAACTTCTTCAAAAGATTAAAGCTTAGGTGTTAAGCGCGACGCTATAGACGCGCGAGTATTCTTTTTTTTTTTTTTCTTTCGCGAGAGTTAACGATCGAACGGCATTGCGGGCAGAATGATGCGAACAACCGCGCATTCTGCGGCGAAATAAAAATTGCAAGAATTCTCTAAATAGGTCGAATGAATCTGTGTTCGTTTTTCGTGGCGCATATTGCCGGCACAGAAACTTGCGCAAATTTCGTCCCCTTTGAACTCGTGCCGTATTAAAATGTATGTTAGTGCCGTTTTTCTGCCGTTTTTACGCCGTAATGGATGCGAAATTATGTTTCATTAAGTACGCGCCTGCGTCCGATCCTCAACTACATTGCCTTTAATCTTCTCGAGAGCTTGTCCGTTAATCAAGAACCCGACAGGATCACCGATCGAGATGGTCTCATTATTCTGTGCTAATTTTAATGACGCCGTTGGAACGTGATGAGAAATGCAGACGGTTTAAAAAAAAATCTTCCTTTTAAACTGCATTCAAAATTTATGCCGCAGTTATAAATAAAACAAATTGAAGTGAGAATACAAAAATAGAAAAATGTTAATCACAGTAATGACGAATTTATTGATCTAAAAGGCAGAAGAGAAGGAAGAAGTTAACAATGAACGAGAATAAAAATAAACTCTAAGAAGTTGAGAGGATTTATTGTTCCTCTCGACGTACAAGTTCAATAATAAAAATTCGGATCTTATATTTATTTTTATTTACTCAAATTTAATTTTATTAATATAAATATAAATATCTCTAAAAAATTTGAGAAAAATTAATAAATATAGTCGTTGTATTATATCGTGAGTTGAATGTTTGAAAGCGCGGACGAGTTTTTCACTATAGGAAATAGAAAACGAACGAAGCTGGATTTTCATTGACAAGAATTTACAGCACGCGGAAACTGCGATTTATCGCGACGGAACGGAATCGAAAGATATTGTTGTACTTTCTGCTTCCTGCACAATATCAACATTCCACGGGCAAGACATTTCTCACCATTCCGCAATACTTTACGTCAATGATATAAATATCTCGACAGACTAAAAGTTATCGACTCTAAGACAATGCGGATTTTTGAAAAAAAATTATTTTTATACGTTCTTTCACGAAATAAAATTACACTAACGAATACAATTACAATTATTTCAACTGCAATTAAAACTAAATTATATGTTAGTAATCTTTAGATACTTGGCAATCTTAAGTAAAGCGTGATAATAAATTACGTAGTAATTTATATAGATATCATCAGAAGCATGATAATGGTAATTATCCCATTCTATTCTTTACTTCAGCGCTATTGTTATTCACAACGTCATGTTTATCCATATAATACCGAATAATGAACTAGTAATCAGCAACGGGCGTGAGGAAAAGCTTATTACAGTTTAATCGTGGAATTACAGTGATCTCGAACGGCTTCATAGTGCAGTGGAGAATTTACGTCGGTGAAAAAACATGATTTACAGATGCGTGTTATCGTAACGAGTTATTGCACTTTTTATCGGCCGCAGGACATCGGATTTCCAACGTGTGAGAGGCATGAAGCCTCTTCCCGTTTACTGTACAATACGTTTTCTTTGCTCATTTATACGCCTTTCTATTTTACGCGAAGACTTTCAACAATAACTTCGCGGCAGTAATTAATTTAGAACTTTGCATTGTGGAAAAATTAAGAGCAGATAATAATTGCTTAATTTTTTTCTTATGCAATAAAAGTTAAAATATTATAGGTAGCATTATATTTAAATTACTTAATATTATAATAATAATGTGTATTATTTATTATAACTATATTTACTATAACTATATATACTTATTTGTTCACAGACTTTTTAATTTATTGAAAAAAAATAATTAATAAAAATATCGTTCAAGAATAGTTTTTTAATTATAGGCAAACAAAAATCATTGTATTTTTTATTAATAAAGTGTTAAATAAGTTAATATTATTTGACATTGAAAATCAAAGAATTTTTATAAATCTTAATTACATAAAATTTGAAAGAATTTTCTTTTAAAATTTACTGAAAGTATGACAGAAATTTGAAAGTTAAATAAAATAATTACTTATTGCTTCTCATTAGAAAAAGAGAGAGACAGAGAAATATGCAGTTTAATTAGCATTTATTTAAATATATTTTATTATATAATAGGAACTTGATAATAAATATAAATAAATATTACATTTTTTATTTCCCCCCAAATACAAAATGTAATACTTATTTATATTTATTATCAAGTTCCTATTAGAAATTCTTTGTTATTGCAATTATACATATTATATTATAATATATTATGATAGAATATAATAATTGTTTCATAGAAATTTGGCATAAATATCTAATTAATTTATTTATGATATAATTTTGTAAAAGAGAGACAGAAAGAGAGAGAGAGAGAGAGAGAGAGAGAGAGAGGGAGAGAGAAACAGAGACAGAGGCAGAAACAGAATTATATGCCAAAAATGATTGACTTCAATTTTTAGCAAATCTGGTATTAATCAGATTATTGTATAAATAATCTATTGTTTTGTACTCATATGTACATGCTACGTTGCAAAATTTTTCAACAGTGTGAAATTTTATTCGTATATTCTTAACTTAACGATCGTTGATTTTTTTACATATATATTTTGCAAGTCACATTGACGCTGTGTTGTTATCGTCGTTAATCTCCATTCATATATTTTCTCTTTATAATTTCAATTCTACATAAGCGAATATACTACGCTAACACGGTTTGAGAAAAAATCGTTCTTTTTGATGCACATACTTTATACTGCATGAAATTAAAAAACGCATGCGCGCGCGCAAAAGCCTGATGAAGCAATCTTAATAAATATGTAAAAAATAATGCATTTCTCTACAACGTTATATCCAGCGCGACATTCAGATAAGCTATTTCCCATGTAAATCTTGTTATATCGCGTAATATTGCGCATTTGCAATAAGTTCACGGGTGATCGTTTCGTATATTTCTTCTAAAAAATGAGATATTTTTTCTTCAAATCTTTTTTAATGGAAATGTCGGAAATGTTCTACAGCTACATTTCTTATACGCAATATTTTAATACACGCTTTCAAATTTTGTACAAGTGAATTAATAGAAGCAGGAAAAAGAATCTATTTTGAGTGCATAATATATATAATTTTGCATGAATCAATAAAGAATATATAATCGAAGGTAATTAATAGCTAATTAGATTCACAAATTCATATCCTAAAAATTTATAGATCCTGCAACCTCGTTTGCGGCAAATTTACAGAGTAACGCTCATTACGATCTCGTCATGAATGTTAATTAGCGTCTGTCGTTCGCGCATTTATGATACATTTATTGTATCTGGCTGCTGCACGGTTACTTGCAAACGTTACGAATTCTAGGATGGCACGTTGTATAAATTTAAGCTTTTATCACGGCGGAGATGGTCGAAGAAATAATAAGGTGCGCAGTGTGCACGATGCTTTATGACATGCAAACATCACTTCCTGTTCTAATAGAACGCATTATGTATATGGGTTGGGCTCAACGCGTAACTGCTGACTTTATATAGTCATTTGCAGTGGCTGCTTAAATAATCCGTAAGCTGCGCAGATGTTACCGATAAGATAGTCGATCGATAAACCTTGTTCTCTAACGCGCCACTAGAATCATTAATTAATCAAGATTCATTGTACTACTCTCCAAAGTAGTTGCGTAATTTATACTTTCATGTCCCAAAACAATTATTAGTAACTAATTAGTGTGTGCTCGTGAATACGTTCTTAATATTCGTCACGAAACAAATAAATACTCTTATTCGAGTTGAATGAATTTTTTTATGAGAATATGATTACGAATATCGGTAATTTCGTGTTCACTCCCACTCTGCATTATCTGCATATAGCTTGCAGCATAGAGCGTAACGTAAACAAGAATCTATAAAAATCTATAAAAATCATAAATAACATTCAGACTTTCAAACTTTACAAATATTTTTTTTTTAAGTTATGTTTCTGTTGCATCCAATTTCTCAATTAACATTCCGAGAAATCAAGTTCGTAATCAAATATAAAAAGAATAAACTCATACACACACACACACACACACACATGCAGTCTAAAATAAAGATTCTTAATAAAAAGAATAATATACGCGTAACAGAACGATCATTATTATAATTGTGTTTTTCTATTCACATTCAATTAAAGATTTTTACAAAGACAAGATTTAACAATATGTTATCTAATTACTTAGAACACTAAAATGTTGATTATACTTAAAAAGCAGTTTGTTAGACTTTCTTTTTTAATTTACATTTTGTTTAAATACATTGAATGAATATGAATGCTCATAAAATAATCATAATATTTTCGTGAATAAATATTTTCGATAACCCACAGTTTTAAATGAATATACGGATATACATGTTTTAACGTGAAAATTTTGAATAAATACAATTTGTAGTTCAATTACAAATTTTTTACATCTGTCAAGCACATTTTACATCTATCAAAGCATTAAGATTAACTAGATTTTTATACAATATATAGAATTTGACAAGAGAAATGATATTAATATAATATAATCTAAGAAAATAACAATTAAAAGATAACAGCATCTACAAAATAAAAAAAATAAAATTATATATTATTGTAAGTATGTATATCAAATAGATAGATATTAATAAAGTAGTGCTGCGTGTGTTAATATAACAGATATACATTATTACTTTCAAATTTTTTTAGTTAGTTATTCGAAATTTATAGAAAATCAGATTCTCTCAGAATCTCTCTCTTTCCTTTTTCTTTCTCTCTTTTTCTCTCTCTCTCCCTAAAAAAATATAATACATTCTAGTTTCTCTCTAATATGAAATTCAAGAAAAGGACTCGAAATAATCCACGCTTAGATTGTATTTTGTCATGTGTACTGCTTACGGTATTACGTTTTTGGAATGAGAATTTCCCTCGAGACGATAATTTTACAAACAACACGTCGTGCATAACTATATGTACGCAATGACAAATACTGATCCTTGGGAGTTTCCGTGTCTTGTTGTAAAGATTTATTCAACATTCAAAACACTTTATTAAGCAGCATTCGAAAAATAGTATCCATAATGAAAATATTACCGCCATGTATGGTCCTATTGTTTGTTAAATTATTTGCAAATTTAAAATTGTATTTCATTTTAATTCACAGAATACATCATATTTCAAGCGGGAATAGTTTGCAGCTGCACGAAATTGCATGGGACGTCAAATTTGTAATTCTATATGTAAAATGTATCAGCAAAATTCTAATAAGGTACTTCATAAATAATAGATTCACATTTACTTAAAAAAAAAATACATAAATTTATAAAGTAATTTATTGTAACGAGAGACATTTGCGGAAAAGTTCAACAAGCACCATATTCCTGAATTATGTTGTTTCGCCACAATATTGTGAATTCATTCGAAAATTTACGAAGCAAAACTTTATTTTTCAAACTGCATTCATGAAAAATCTGGGCGTGTAGTTTGCGTTACATGCGAGTTTTTCGGTAATTACAGAGTTTCCCTTATCTTTTAGATACATGTAAAATGACTAGCTACTATAATAACTGTGCTTAACGAGATCGTATGTACAAGCATGGAATCGACGCTTAGCATCGTGCATACAATTATGTGGCGCACTTTATTTATGTTTTGCCTCGAGAAATTTAAAGCGATTCGTAATACATATTGTTTCACGAAAAATTGCGCGTGCGAAAAATTTCGCGCAAAAAATATGAAACTATCCTGAAAATGTTCTATTATTATATTTTTAAAACGACTTAATAAAAATTTTAATTTATTGAAATATTATATTAATAATAAGTATTAATAATAAATGATTAATAATAATCATTATAAAGTATATTTCTGATTATTAAATTTAATATGATTTAAGTATCTATGTCGCGTTTTGAAGATTTCCGCCAACTTTATTCATTAAAATAATGTAATTTATTAACAAGTTTATAACGTACCTTATCGTTAAACTATTAATTAGCATTTGTAATTAAACATTACAGTGTTAAATTGAACGTTTCAATAACGGCTAATGTATTTGTGTATGTCAACGAATGAGCATGATGGAGATTACATCGCACACATTACATTTTAATATACGTAAACGTAATGAATATACGATATTTCGCGTAACGCCTTATTGATGTTCTGCAAATCTGATGGTAAACGAAATGTGATTGCATTAGACAATTCGCATCGGACAACGTGTGCAGTAGGACAATTGCATTTAACCTAAAACCGTCGTAAATTTGCTATAAATGGGTGACTGCAGATCGAGTTAAAGGCTCCTGGATTTTGCTGACTAAACGTTGAAAACGCACGCCCTCTCTGTAGGATTCCTTCTCATTTAATTTACATAAATCTTACTGGAGATCCGTTGCAGCTGCATCGCAACTCCGCTCACTCTTGTCGTCCGTTTAATTTGGTAAACAAATAGATTATGTGGGCTGTTCCAGAATTTTCATGCTTTTGGAACTGTAAATGTTCTTTTTCTTATTCTCTCTCTCTCTCTCTCTCTCTCTCTCTCTCTCTCTCTCTTTCTTCTTTTTCTATTTTTTTTTATGATGTAAGTAATTAATCTGTAATAATTATTATAGTGTAATAATAATTATTGTAAGTAATAATCTATAATTATATATATTAAATGTTATTAAGTTTTTAATTATTCGAATATTAACAAGATTATTTGACTTAATTATACATATGAAGCATTTCGTTAATCACTTATTTCCTTTTATCAACGTAAAATAAAATTATTTTTCAACTTTAGATTTAAAAGTTTCTGAGCAATAAAAGATGATCATTCTTGTAAAAGATTAAATTTTTGAATTGATATAACTGTACGGATGAAACCTTATTGTTTTCATCAAGTTTTAATTGAATTATATATTTTAATATAAATTGTTATCTTATGTTTCATTATAAAAGTTGTCAAATGTCATATTAATCAAAAATAAAAATCTACATTCACGAAAGTACTCGTGGATGAATGAAAATATGGTGAATTTTCTCGTAAAAAAAATCGGTCATAGATCATTTTACGCACCTTGAGTAATCTTACAATCTCGCCGATCTTATTAGTCTTGTCGATTCTAACATGATCAAGATTCTAAGATTGCGAACAGACGCAGAGCGACGGAAAAGCCCGACTTCATGCATTTGTAAGTGCAATTTGCTCCTTAGAAATTACTTCGCGCTCGGAAAACTCGAATACCCGTCGATCGCCGATAGACGTTGAACGATTCTCTCGTGAAACGCCCGCGTTCCTTCGGTTTCTCCTGTCGATCGTGAAAATGGTCGGATGTAAAATGCAGGAACTCGATAATCGATAACTAGCTCGCAGTTACTTTCGAAGTCCTCTCACGATCTTTGTGGACGCCTGCTGAGAGTTCGCTCGCTGAGCAAGCATCTCGCAAATAATTAAACAATCTTTAAACATCCTCTAATTGTAAAGTAAATTACAAGTACTTTGATTTAGATTTGTCATTTTGTTTTTAACAGGAGATTCTGAAAACTCTGAAAACTTTTAAATTTTTAACAACTTTTGGATTGAAAACATCCAGATTTGTACTCAAGTTATGAAATTTTAAAACTAAAAATATTGGGAAACTAATTTTAAAATATAAAATCGCAAGCATATAAATATAAAAATTTAATTTTGATTTATTATTTGAGCGTGACTATAAATATTAACAAGATGATATTATGACATAATAAGTAATCAATTAAATTAGATTCTAATTTGATAATTTAAATTAGAATTGTTTTTGTGAGAAAAAAAATATCTATCGATTAGTTGAGATTTCAAGGCAAAAAGAATATTTGTAATACAACCGAACAAATGCGGTTTTTTTTTCGACTGAGAAAATGGAAACTCGAATAACCGTCCATAGTCCGCAAACATCGCGACGATTCCGACGTGGAATGCCGCGCGTTCCTATACGCCTCACCGTTTTCTGCGCTCGCTGCTTTCTAGCCGTGAAATGAAGCGAAATCGATAATGGAGCACGCCCGTGCGCAAATTGTCGCGAGATAAGAGCCGTTATGAAGACAAACTGCTGATAGTAAAAAAGAAAAAGCTCGCCGATTTGAATAGACTTTAAAAAAAAAAAGATATAATCCTCTTAACCTTCGGTTCAAATCTTATAGAGGATTAGTGATGTTATAATGCCTTAAACATTTCCCAAAATGTGGAAAATATTACTATCTAGAGAGATGTATGTTAAAAATTAAATTTTCAACGCTGAATATTAAAATAATTTGAAAATCATTATATAATTTGATTTGAATAATGTATATAATTACGTATACAATTAAAAAATCATTTTATATATTTCAAAATTGATCATTTGAAAGAGAATCGTAATTGCAAAGAGTAAATACTATCTTACTATTTTAATTAACTTAATTATCAAATTGCAAATTACGCAAAGATAATTTATTTTGCTTTTCTGCGATTTTTAGGATCAATCGAATAAAAAACGACAATATTTCGCTAGATAAAAATAAAAAGTATAAGCGTGTCGAAGAATTTTACTCACGCATTGGATTTCATATTCGATTTAGGTGGCTTTGAAAGTGATGCGGTGATCACATAGTGTAATAACGATAAGTGTTTCCGTAGCGTGGAAACGCACTCACGTTTTGATCACCGAAGAGAACTCGAGAAAGAACGAAAGGGTGAGGTAGAAAAAAAAAAGGAGCGAAAAGCAGTTCGTGCGCATGATAGCCCACCTAGTGGTGACAAATCGATCTCTGCTTGACAATTAAAGTCACCCATCCCCGCTAAGTTGGCGTGCGCCACCATGCGATATTATCTATGCCGTGATTGGCTCTCGTGACTGGAGTTGCACGCGGCCACCTTCTTTCATTCTTACTCGTCATCCTCTTTAATAAAAAAAAAAGAAACTGTCGCGATCTTTCTAAAGGGAAGAATGGCTACAAAAAAAGATGTATTTGGTTTTATCTATCCCCCCCAAAATATTGAAGGACCAGTATGTTTCAAATATAAAGTATTCAATTACTTTTAACTTTTTTTATTCTTTAGAGATATTTTAGCAGGAAAATTATAAAAGGACAAATTTTATTAATTTACTTCTTTTGCAATTTATTAAATTTTTTTAATGTAAAATGCAATGTTGTTTATTACATTGCTAAAAGGATAAAAACCACGAATAGAGAACTGCGCTCTGATGACCTTGATCTTGACATTTATTACGAAGCTTATGACTTTGAGTGACTTCCAACAAATTTTATTTATTGATTGTCGTTAAAACGTTATTTATTAATAAAATAAATTTAATAAATAATCTTATTTCTGCTACACTGAGAAAAGAATGTATTAAATTTTAATAAATATTTATTCGAATAGTGTCAGTTGAATATTTATTGAATATAAACATATATTTATTTGGTACAAGAATTATTAATTTGATTTACCTACCTATTATTATATTTTATTTAATAAATATTTATTTTCCGTAAGTAAATGTTATTATTAGTACCATTCAAACAATGAATGATTTATTATAATTTAGTATATTTCTCTCTCAGTGTACATACAATGTTAAGAACTATTCCAAACCCTCGTCTCCTTGCGTAATGACTTTCCACGTGAAGCGAGGTCCATCTCTCCTCCCCTCTGCCGAAGGCATTCGACTTTCCACGAGAGAGAAAAGTGACTCCTTAGTTCCTTACAACTTAGTAAGATGGAAAAGGGGTTACAGAAGACGCGCTCCATCGGATAATGCATCTGGGAATATAAATGGACGATGTTCGAAGGGATGCCATACCGTCTTGGGTTCCCATATCACTACCGAGAAATCCTGAAACAGAAAAAAAAGGCGGCAAGAGGTGGGGAAGGTTAGGTGAATAGATAGGCTTTTGTAAGTTAGTTTCGTTCTTGTGGGGATGTTTTTAAAAGTTCGGAACGCGAGCTTGCTTCCCTTTGAGAACGAATTGTTTGACGAGAGATGCACGATTTCTTTATACCGATCGATAGTTGGGCGACTCTCAAAATATTTTACAAGGAACCTGTCACAACTGTTTGAAATTCGCGGATTCTTCTTGAAATGTTGAATGTTGTGAAATATAAAATTCTGAAAGATACATTTTTTTTTAATATCAGCCTAATTTGAAATTTGAGGAATACAACTCTTTAAAACTTAAAAGGATAAGATCATTTTTAAAATATTAAATTTTTGAAAATTCTAAGTAGTTATAAAATATATAAAAAGTCATAAAAGTTTTGTCTAAAACATTGTTTTGTATATCTCATTATCACTGATAATTGATAGAAATATAAACATTAGCTTTGAGAGATTGTTTTACACATTAAATCTGATATTGAACTGATATAAAAAAAATGTATGTCTCTTAGATCTTTATGTTTAAGCAACACATTTCAAAGAGAATCGAATTGATTCCGGACAGTTGTGACAAGTCTTGTTAGCTCTTGTTAACTCCTGCCACATGATGTATTTGCAAGAAAAGATTATATCTATACAGAGAATTTTCATAAAATGGATAAATTAATTTATAAAAACAATATTTAAAGATAAACGATGTTTTACAAATATGATATATTGTTGAGAATATTTTTTAAGATTTTTTTTTTTATTATAATATATTTCTTATAATAATATTTGAAGTACATTTAAAAGTAACATTTATGTAATAATTTTACTAAAAATTATTATTATATTAATGTTATTATATTAATTATTTTACCAATTTTATATTGAGTTATTTATTAGATTAAAAAAATAGCCAAAGAAATACTTTTCAGTGTTTGTATATTACAATCACGTTGTATTTAAAAGTATATAAAAATATGAGAAATAATTTTATAAAGAGGGATTATATGCTAATCAACATCACTCAATTTGTGATAATTTTATTATAAAGACAATAACTATAAACCATCAATTTTTTTAATAGTATAAGATTTAACT
>Ga0157363_1003424_pt1 | contig 14342 bp, 9 predicted proteins | sample AttsexASBM1_FD_111477 | JGI IMG/M metagenome (GOLD analysis project Ga0157363, IMG submission 111477) | Fungus gardens microbial communities from leaf cutter ant in Ribeirão Preto, State of São Paulo, Brazil - Atta sexdens ASBM1 | ecosystem: Host-associated > Fungi > Mycelium > Unclassified ...
CAGATAAAAAAATAGCCTTAGTTACAGATATCATAGCAGCATACATATTTTTAATGATTTAACGCTGATCCTTGCGGGCTGAAATAAACTGAACTACGTCTGCTTCATTCTTCGACAGAATTTCGATAGAATCACCGGTTTTTATTATCAAAATTACAGCCAAGGTATAGCGCGATCTTCGGTCGGAATCGGGAATCGATGCCGTGACACACGCGCAACTACGGGCACAAAATACCCTGAAGACCATTGTGTTTGGCCTGGGCAAAGTCAGGCGAGCGTCGGGCCGGCTCTCAATTTTGAAATAGCCATTTCGACTTAAGCGAAAAAAATGAACAGACCCCCAAAACCCGACGCAATAGACGAAGGCAACCGGATCAAAATAACCGTCACATGAAACAACAGTTTCTCGCGCGGGGCCCGGCCGCGGCTGCCACCAAATATCTCCGCTTTAAGATTATATCCTGTTTTCCCTTTCCTCCCCTAGCCCGCCCTCTCTCGCCCTATTGCCCCGTGATTGCCCCGTGCTAGCAACGGGGGTGCATAAGGCCCCCGTGGGCCCGCAGCAAAAATACGCCAGGCGTGCCGCGGCCATGTAGAACACGTGGATTCGGGTCCCGCGCCCATTCTCACTCACAGCACACACTGGGCCGACTCGTCCGATAGAATGTGCCTTCAGTGTTGATTTTATACGAAAAAAATACTAAAATTATACAAAGGGGCCCGACATAGACCGAACGCCCACCCAAAGCCTGACTGGTGCTCGCCCGCTGCCCGTTTATTTCATCCTAAGCCGGCTATGCATACACACATCTAACATGCATACAGGACAGAAACAGATTTACACTTTCACACGAGCCGACGATCGCCGTCGAGAGGACCGGCCACTGTCAATCGGCGCGACTAAAATCAGCGCCGTAGCTCAAAGTGAGTGTTAACGAAACGACGAGCATAGCACGTCGTCGCGGAAGAGAAGAGTCCTCTAATTATCTTCGGTACACTGACACGCGAATAACAAGCGTTCGCCGATTACTGTAACTCGTATCGGGACCATGCGTAAAATATATCAAATTGTAGTGAGACGTTCTGTTATTAATTCAACTACAAAAAAAAAAAAGAAAGAAGCACATCCAGAGTGGTCAACGTCGCGCGTTTCCGGACGAATCCGCGTACAATACCACGATGCCTCGACCTCGTCTTGGCGCGCAATTAGATGCGCGCTAAACGAGGCCACGGCTATCTCATGGGCATTATCGTCCTCGCGTGACACGCGTACGCTTAATAAGATACCTCCGAGACCAGGTGCACGAGCTGTGCCGCACACCGTAGTAACGCATGTATCGCGACGTATGAAAGCTTCGTGTACAATTCGCCGGGAAACGCGCTTGAAATGCGTCCTCGCCGGGAAACGTCCGTCCTCTTGACAGGATCGTCTACTCGAAAAACGGTTTTCGCTAAAAAAAAAAAGAAAGAAAAAAGAAATCACGCGTCCACGTGACGAAGATGTCTACCAACATATACGCACATGTCCACACGAAACACAGACAAGATATATATACACACTCGCATACACACGCTATACCTATCCACGCCCTATGGAAATATTTTGGTTAGTGCAAGGAGTTCGGAACGCTGCTTTGCACCGATAATACACACGTGTATTGATTAAATGCAATTACTATGCGATAAGTATAATTACATAATATATATGTGTACTATGGTCTCTCCCACTCCCCATCAAAGTAACCCGCATGTCGCGTGTTGATGCTGTGGCGATCGACGGTTGCGATCGAGAGCGCGCGTTGTGATGCTCCGATCCGATGGATGGATCCGATGGTTGCATCCATTTTCGGAAGTCGAGCGACACGATGTACCCATGACTCTTGCGATCGCCGTATCGTTATGGCCGACACTCGGCGCTACCCACATTCACCGATCCCCGAAACCCCTTAAGACTTCCCAAATACAAGCGTAGAATTTAACCACATTAACTATGAATGACGAGAGCTACGTAAGAGCTAACTAACTAACTACAATTAAACTTACTTAATTATTAACAATTAAACAAACAGTAAAGCAGTATAAACAGTAAATGCCCAGTAATCATTGAATTGTGTGTCGACAACTACATAACTAACTACCTACCGTATATCGAAGTAATAGCCGTATGTAAAAGGAAAGAAAAAAAACTTGTATTCTACCAGTTGTATCAGCCAGTCCAGTTCTAATAAGCAAGCGATTAAAAGTAACCCAGTACCCGGTTTTAAGTCCTACTCACCTCTCTCCCTCCCCCCCCCACCCCGTTCTCTTGAACGCATGACCCTTCTTCAGTGGATCATACAATTATCCCTCTTTTTATCCACGATAACTGTCCCAATCCAATTATCGATTATGCAGAGATCCTTTCCCCGGTAATTACCTGTGGATCTAATCGCGAGCCGTCACCATCAATTCCCGCCCCGCCTCACCCCGCCGAACTTCCGTTCAATCAATCCTCCGGAATATAATCCAGTCAGTATAAAGAACCCGCCGGATAACGTATTTATCATTAGTGTTTTTAGTAGACAAACTTGTAATGAAAAAGACTTCGTTTACGATTGTACGCACACGTGTGGGGAGACCATGTAACTTTAGCTCCGCCGCTCATTAATGCCGTCGAAGCACTCGCGATCGGCGAGTCGCGTCGGATGAATTGAACCAGCACTCGACGATCGACGGTCGAGATCTCACGTTAAGACGCGATCGTCCACCGGTCGTTCTCTCCCGTGAGAGACCTCGACGTCGCGTCGAGCGTCGATCGGTGTGTCTCCCGCGACGATCACGTGTCTCCGAGCACCGATCGCGAGCGCGGACGCGCGTAACGCCCCGAAATAACAACCACCAAGCTGATGTTAGCAGCTAGCGCCCCTTTTGATTCCCCCATAACCAATATCCCTCGACGTCCTACCCTCGAGCTAACCCACGGAAAACACCAACTATCCTCAACCAACTAGCCTCCCCTTACCTACCCCCCCTTATCCAATCGCAACCCCTCGATTCCCTACGTGTTGTATTATCCGTTATTTTCGATATAATATTATATATAGTATACTAATGATATTTAATGATAATACGACGATGATAAGGTATGGGAGACGTTTGGTCACACACTAGTAGGACACCACACGGATTACGCCATCCTCACACGACCATTTGATCGCGACACGGGACAGAAACATTTCACACGAGGACACATAAGTAAATACACTGTCACAAGCATACGCATACGTAAACACAGTAACAGGTACCAGCAGTAATAGACAGACGTAACAGCAAAAATAAAAATTGATAAACAGAACACTAGTTGCCGTGCAGTTTGTGAACAAAAAATAACATAACAATGGTAACCTACCCGCGGGTCCGCTTCGTTCTTGCCCCGTGAGACTGGGTCGCGCGTTCTCCGTGCGCGTATAGAAAATGAGAGAGGATCGTTTCCAAAAGCGATCCGCGTATAGCTCGTAATCGTCTCGCCGCAAAATCTCTTCTTCAAGAGATACAATATGCCGACGAATCAACGACGGCAATTACGGGGAAATGCGCGCGACTCGGGCTTACCGACTCGGGGCTGAATCTGCCTCAAAGCGTAGCTGAACATTTTTGTACAGGACTTAAACGAGATGCAATTAACTGGATGTAAAATCTTGAGTTACAGAGCAGCACTATACATACCACACAGATGATGTATATATTTTTACGTTACAGAATATGCCTGCGCTTAACAGACAGGCGCCATAAGACTGGTTCTCATTTCCCATGACAATGCGTATATACATGCCACATAAACTTAACAAGAAAAAAAAGATCCTATATTGTAATGATAAAACTTAATAATATTTGTATACAGTATACCGCCTGGTGCCGCCGCGACACGGCGACCAGTTTAACACACACGCCATGGTCAACGAGACTGGGGCCCGCCCGCTCGCAACACAGAAAATCGGATGAGACTATACACCGGATTCGAGGGATCGACCCGCGGAACGGGATCGGAGAGTCCGGATGGGAAAATATTTTTTCTCCCATTGTGTGGCTCACTGGTGAAAATCAAAATTCGATCGAATGATCGATCCGTATCCCCCCGATGCGCGGGTCGAGCGGCCTCTCGAATCGAACAACACGGCGTGTCGATTACAATCGTCATTAAAGCCGTGAGTAACACGGGCGTAGGTGGAGAAAAACGGAGAAACAGAATTGGCCCACGAATTCGCGATAACCCGTGCGTTTTACACACCGTGGAAATTAACATCCTGATTTTCTCATTAGGCCGTTATGCCCATCGAGCTCTATTAACTCGTGTTGAAAAAGAAAGAAAAAAAAAAAAAACCCAATGTTAGCAAGCGGTAGCGCAAACCGTACCGTCGGCTGTTGCGAGGACGGTTGCGAAGGGATGTAAGACGATCACACACAGCCCGGGAAGTGTTGCTTGCGGGTACCCCGACAGAAGCATAACGCGGGTAGGAGTTTCTAAACAAGAACTCCCGACGTGTCCGAGTGGCCATGCAACTCGGCGCGCGGGAAGGTCCTAATTTTCCAAAAAAATAAAATAAAATAAAACAAATTTAAGAATAATAAACACTAAAAATCCATACTCCCAAGATCCGTCGACGCGTTTGCGCGATCGATCGATCGAGTACCGACGAGACGGCTCCGATTTCGACGTATCACACACGACGACGATCGATGCCCTCTCTGTCAACGAGAAAAAATATAAAGAGCAAAGTACGGGCCTAAACGACGAGAGTACGGTACTCCCGCGATTTCAGTGCGCCATCGATCTTCCTGGAGAATCGCTCTCGTCGTCGATCGGTCGATTTTGGCGTCGACGGATGGCCGGGAGATAATTCACGACACACATTTGAGTTACAGTGCAAGCGAACATCTGTAGAGCCATATACGTATAGTATGTTGTTGTATCTTAAATGATGAAAATGATGACAATTAAACGTAGTAAGTGTACATTTTTATAAAGGTCGCGGTTGCATTTCGAAATGATAAAAAAAAGAAATACGTTAGATGCGGCAGACAAAAATAAAGGGGCGACATATTCGTAGCGAGGATTCATGATAATAATATTAATTTGAAAAAAAAGAAAACGAGAGAAAGGGAAAATCGTGTGAAAGATAATATAGATGACCGTGAAAATGTGGATAGTGTGTGTAAAAGAGTGAGAGAAAAAGGAGCGAAAGCGACGTTGAGAGCGAGAATACGAAGGTATGCGGATACAGTGAGAAAGTGTTAGAATGTAAGCGCGATAGGACGTGAGCAAAGTGAGATGAAGGGAGGAAATGACGAATGTCAACAGAGGTTGAATCCTACTATCGCGATTGACGGCTTGGTCACCGGCGGTCCCGTCCGTAATGGATGCAAGTAACATTTAGGTGTATAAAAAGGAATTAAAAGATATCGACTTTATCTATCCTCTCGTGGTTTTTAGGATGTTCTAAAAAAAGTTATTGTAAAAAAAGAAAGAGAAGACGAAAAAGCTGTTATAGAGGGGAAAGGAGTAAACGAGTGCATTGGGAATCGAGCGGGTCTTAAACGAGCGTTTTGTGCCAGTGTGTACTTTGGTGGAACGAATAGTCTTGTGTGTACGAGAGGTGACGCGAAAAACCGAGAGAAATTTATTGTACATTTTCGGGGAATGATTCTCGGTCGCCCGGTGACCGCGCCTCGATCTCGATGCGGGCTCGGAATTTCGAGGGCGCCAAAACGGATAAACGCGCGCGAAGAGAGACATCGGTTGATTCAGCGAGAATTTTCACTCGTCGTTATCAGCGGGACGATCGAGGCCATAATTGTGAATGTCTCTCCTCGCGACGACATCCAAAGACATACTTTAGACACTTTCACTTCGCGGTCCACAAGTCGCGTGCGACGTTCGCGGGATTTCTCAGGAAGGAGGAGTCAAAGGGACAAAATCGCGAACGTTAAAGGCGCGTAAAAAAAAAAAAAAAAAATGGAAACGAACTCTGTCCCTCTGTCCGTATCTAATACTTGGCGCTCCCGTTTATTCCAGCTGAAACACACGCTTGTTTCGATTTCGAAAAAAATCGCGATTATGTCTTTTTTATATATTTTTGGCAAAGAATACGTCGATACCATTTAGGCGTCACAGAGAAAAAAAAGAGATAACAAGTATGACGTAAACGAAAATGACGAGAAATTGATAGACTCGGAAGCGTATCACTTCCGTGATTTGTAAAAAAAATTTCGTCAGATCAGAAGTTTACGGTGACGAAAGATAGGGTGGTAGGGAAAGAACGAAAGAGAGAACGAAAAAGTGAGAGAGTTGTGTGTGCATGAGAAAGAAAATGAGAATGCGAGAGAAAGAGGGGGAGAGAACGCGACAGGAAAACGGTGGTAAAATAATATTTAAATATTCGTATCAAAAGAAAAAAATGTGTAGGGCCTCGAACTACTGGCGACCGAATGAAACAAGAGAGATACGAAAAAGTTGCGAAACGATAGCGAAGGAGAGAAAGAGAGGCCGAACTACTAAAAATATTTATAATATATGGCTACAAGTACAAATTACTTCGACTACTGAGCGTAGGTGTATTGATGTGTGAACAAAATTTGGTTGGCCGATGACCGTTTTTGAAACCATCATACTGCGTATCAAAGTATGTAAAATTTATTGAATAAACGCTAGCGTATTATGATATAATGTAATCTAATAATGTAATATTGTAATGACGAGTCTAAATGATGATGTTACCTTGAAGTTTAGGAGCGCGCGTGAGAGTGCACGTGAATGAAAAAAAGAGAGAGGACAAAAGAGGTTATTGTGCATACGAAAAACAAAAAAAAGACAAATTACATCTTTATAACGATTATCAGTATGATTACTATTATTATTGCGATTAACTATTGTCAGTCATCCACCACTTACTATTATTGACATTGTTCGTTGATGATTTAAGTCCATCCCCCTCCCCCATACTATATACATTATGTTATTATTATACTACCCTATCATGATTATAATTGTCACCGTTATTACGGCGATTAGAGATTGTATTATTGTATGTACATGATGCGTTGACAGCGAAACGATATATAAGTTGTTCACAATTTCGAGACACATATACGTTCTTGGCAAACTATACAAAAAGAAACGAAGAGATCGACTAGAGCGATTAAAGTGAGAGGATACTAAGATCGATTGATGCAAGAGAGGTTGAGCACATAAGCGAAAGAATGAAAGTGTGATAAGAAAGAGATGTAGAGAGAATGAGATGCGAAAGAAGAAATGAACGTGAGAACGAGATGTTAGACGAGAAAGATGATGGCGTGTGAATGCGTGTGCGAGTGTAAGACTACATAAGAAGAGAAAAGTGTGAGAGAGTATAAAAGTGGTTAAACTCGGAAGAGAGTATGCGAGCGACGAAAGTTAACGAGGGAGAAAATTCACACGCTAAAAATTATTCGCACGGGGGCAAACGTCCGAGTGGTCTGCGCGGCTCGAGAGAGAAACAGAGAGAGAGATATATATATATAGAGAGAGAGAGAGAGAGAGAGAGAAAGAGAGAAAGAGAAAGAGAAAAGAACGTGCACAAAAGAGAAAAATCACATATTCGCGATATTTCGGTCGCCGAGCGATGAAAATAAAAAGTTAGGGCTAAGGGATAGCACGAGGCTATTTTCCGAATCAAAGTGAAGATAAAAGAGAAATTCCTATAAGCTCGCCCGCATCCGGCAGCGACGCGCTTTCCGCGCCTCACGAAATTCTATTTTTGTAAGCATATTTCTATAAAGGTATACTAACGATATGGCAAAATTTATTATTCCTAGTGTGGTGAAAATGAAAATTGAACGTTTAGATTTCGTTAGTATAGTGTAAAGATGAAAAAATTAACGATGTCTAGGTCCTATTCGTGTACTTAAAAGTGAACTATAAGGAGAATAAAATTATATCGTCGGCGGCGTCGTAGGTTGTAAAATTGTACATAAATTATTGCAAGAGGAGGCGCGGTGGGTTGCATCGCTGGCTCGCGCTGCGCGGCTAGTTTTTCTTGTATATCTTTGGCTAAATATTAAGAGGAAGATACGTAAAAGACACCTCTTTCGGCACGGGAGTCAAAATTCGCATCTCGTCGCTGCGAAAGGCCGCCGGACGAAACCCCGGACGTTCCTAGATATATATCGCGGTCGTGAAACGAAAAATGATTCGAGACTATTTCGTCGCGAATTAAACCTAGAAGAATATTAAACGGAGAGAGAGAGAGAGAGTGACAAAGAAAGAGAGAGAGAAAGAGAGAGAGAAAGCATGAGAACGAGAGAAAGAGAGAGAAAGTGAGAGAGAAAGAACGATCGCCCTCCCTTCTCAAAGCCCGAGAGTGAATTCGACGACGATGCACTGCCGCTTTTTGAAGCAAAGAAACAAAATAATATATATAAATATAAATATATTATATTATATATAGATAGATAGATAGAAAGAGAAAGAGAGATAGAGGCACCAAAAATGGCAGAATGGTAATCGTGCGAAATTCCGCGCGCGGCTAGATGAAACGCGGAGGGCGCCTCGTGCGAATTTCTTTCGTTTGGAATATCGATTTAAGTTTGCACCCCTCGCGACCGATATCGAAATCTTTCGTTTATCATAGACGTGGGACGTCTTTTTTCTGGCGCGTTATACATTATACATTTTATTTTCACCGCAACACATATATAGTATTTTCGGAGACGATTCACCACAAATGGAAACAGAGAGAAAGACAGAAAGACAGAGAGTGAGAGAGAGAGAGAGAGAGAGAGAGAGAGAAGGTATGAAAGGGAGAAAAAATGGGGAAGAGAGACAGAGAGTAAATGTATATCGATGAGAGAAAGAGAGGGAGAGATAGGAGGAAAAGAAAGGATTAATGAAAGAGATGAGAGAAAGAAGACGACAATAGACGCGCGCGAGGGGCCGCAAAGAAGGATGGAAACTATCAACTAATAATTCAAGATGTGGGATTGAATGAAGATCGATGATGATTTTTGTTCGGTCTCGCGTTGGTTTCCTTACTCCGGGTCGAATTAAGTTCCGTAGAAATACGCGAATTAAATATCGGTACATCGAGAGAAGAGAGCGCACGCGGAAAATGTCAGAAAAATAGAGGAGAGAAAGGCGGGCGGAAAGAATGTGTGCGCGTGTATGTGCAGTGAAAGAAGTATGAAAGTATGGGAGAGAAAGAACGGAGAAAGAGAAAAGAGCGAAAGAATGCGAGTGAAAGGAGTGAGAAAATAAGAGAGACGATAAGACAGAGAGAAAGAGAGAGAGAGAGTATCGTAGTACACGGAGACACGCACATATACACAACCACACACGTGCAAACACATAGAAATGCATACAGATACATACACACACGACATATATGAAACACAAGAACACGCAATATTATATATATACGACTCCATAGATGATGGCGCGGCACACTCACATAGTGTCTCTCGGATTGTTCCACAAAACTTTTCATTCGAGTTTGCTTCAAGAAACCTTCTGTTTTCTAATGTATGACGTGTTGTTGTCGATATATAAAATAAACTTAATAAAAAAAAATAAATCATGCGGTATATGTCTAGTAACCTTTATTTTCCCTTCAATGAATCATTGTCCCAAAATAAAATCTTATACAATCCGTCATGTCAGATAAGCGACTTTACATCGAAAAATTCGAGTATAATGAATTCTTACAATTTCGTATTCCTAACATATGCATGTCGATCACTTACTTAATTATGCCACGAGAAAAATGTATTTATATATCCCAAGGACGGTACGATCCACTGATAAAAGACGAGCGAGAGAAGCAAAGTTCTACTTTGATCCATTTGGCCGACTCGAAGACGGGAGAAACCTGCAGAGGGGTGTCTTCTCAACTTAGCACCCTTCGGGGTAATGTCGCATACTATTTCTCACAATTACACCAATAGCTTTTGATAGTTACACGTGTGTGAAATTTCAATGTAAAAACTTTCGAAAGGGCAATCAGAACGGAAGTTGACCCATAAACATGTCGCTGAAGAAGACACTCCCCCACTTAAATCCTAAGGGCGGTCCATACATATATTATCATACATACATATATATATTATCGATAAAAACAATATAGTATTTATTGCCAAATAATTTTCCCTCAGCTTATTTTTTACAATAAAGATAATTTTTTTTAAATTTAAATTTCATATTTCTTTAAACGCTTTAGAAGAATCAAGTTTCACTTAAAGAAATATTTTAGCACTATTTTAACATGTAAAATAATTTTCTTTTCTCCTTTATTCTTAAGATTCTTGAGTAATCTATTATAAATCGTTCTCGCATATTATAATGTCTGCAAGAGAATAAAACGGCAATTATTTTTTATCGATTTAATAGGGACGCTATGTGAATGATCCCTTCTGCAGATAATCTTTGCACATTTTTCTTAAGAACATATTTATAGAAACAACTGTTTTCTTGTACATCAGTTTTTCTTTTTTTATTATAATTAAAACTATATTATAAGAGAGAGTTATGATGATTATTATTGTATTACGACTCATTTTTGATATTTAGAAATGGCAATTTATGCAACTTGCAACAACTGCAAATTCTTTTAAACTGTGATTTAATGCATTATTAAAACACGACCTCTTTTCAAGATGAACAAAGTATAATTTTTTTCTAGATTTATTATTTAATTCTTATATAAAATTAAAAAATCTATTAATCTACGTACATTATACCGAAGGAAATACTAACGGAAAGTTAATGAAATGCAAGGTGGGGGTCCCTCTCAAACGTGAGCGGACGTTCTGGCTGAAAAGCTCGAGCCAGCACTCCGGTCTTCCGAGAGACGGAGTAACTGAGAACCACCCTGAAGCATGTAAATTCGCTTACGCATCTCGAAGGGCCATCCACCCTACGAACAAACAGCCCGCGCGAGAAGGAGAGACCTTATCCGGCGCGCTTCATTAGATCCTCAATGAAATTTCAACACTTTAACGCCCCGGCGAACCGAGAAATATATAACCAGTGAACTCGTTTTTACGCTCGACTACCACGCATCTTCGTGGGCTTTCTCTCGAGTCCTTCGAGTTTTCTCCACCCCTAACGGAGGTCTCCATCTCAGAGAAAGAGAAAACAAGGGTAGAAACAATCTTCCCCTTCGAAGGATGTATCGAGCATCCAAGACGAGCACGAATGGTTGCCTAGTTCAGGTGCACGCAGCGATCCTGGAGTACGGTAACTGAAACCACTCGTTTATCGTCGGTAAACGAAAGTGATGATGGAAACCGACTGATGGGAAACAACTGCGTTGCATAAAATACTACTGTGGTATCGTGTTCCTTTAGTCATATGCTGGCTGTGCACGTAAAAGCTGTTTCCCTCAGCGGAAAATTTGTGGTATAACAACCGACGATTGATATTATTTTCTGCAATTATTTCAACTCATTGTTGAAAAACTGCGCAGTTTTTCAACATAGATACGTGTATGTATAAAATATTCAATAATAATAAAGTGTTGTCAGACTTGAAAAATTTAAATGGGAACTTGACAGTTAATGTTATCTGTAAAACTGTATTATCGATGTTATTCTACTTACTAGATATATCGACGGTCCAAACAGTTGTAACGTCGGTATAAGCAGTTCGAAACAACACAGAGAATGTTTTGTAATATACTTTATTTATAAAAAGTCTAATAAAATTAATTAAGTACCGTAATATTATTATGATGTAGTCAATTTAAAACAAGTGGGTCTGTGACAATGAGGTCTATTTATCGTTGAATTCATCTTATTAACTGTCTTCCAATAATAGGTGAGATAATGGAATGAAGGACAGCACAAGGAAAACATGAAGCTGATATCCGGGATTTCTACATTTAAATATAAGAAATTTACTTTTATATATCTATTAGAAATTAAATTTTAAATGATGAAAATGTATGTTTTAATTTAAAAAAACATCTTTTTATAAAAAAAACAACTCAGAGATTACTTAAACTAAACACCGGAATAATTATTCACACATGAAACTCGACAAATTCAAAATATTAATTAAATAGTGATACGCGTTTATTTGAAGTACACTTCCTTTCATTGTCAGATCGGTATTAATGCCTCAAGCACAAAAAGAAAAGTGTGTAAAAATAAAATAATTTGTTAAAAGAAAATTATTTTTTATTTTTCAAATAATTAGAAAATTATTTATTAATGTTTTAAGTACATATTTGTAAACGTTAATTCTTTAACAACGTGAAGTGTCAGGCTAAGAATTAATTATTAAATATGCGCATTGACGTGAAATCGCGCATATCATAAATAAAGTAATAACCGTTTATCGTGAGGCTGGATCAAAAGTTCGGCATTATTGAAACCAGAAAACCACGTTAAAGTACGTTCGACTTGGCTGCAAAGTAGGTAGTCTGTCATTAGGTAAAACCGGTTTCTTCGGCCCACCCTGCAACCATACGAACTTCTACTCATTGCGTATCTACCACTCGGGATCTGTAATTTTCAACTGATAATTATGTCTCCTGTAGCCTCCATCGGTGTTCTTGCAAATACTACATTCCTTTCCTTGTATCCCTTTGGAAGAAAATGTAGGTACATCTCATTATTTTACATACATTTCAGATTGACAGACAAATTCAAGAATGAGCGATGAATTTTTCTGCTTTTATTTATTATACCTAGCTCTTATGTTTTCTAATATTATAAATTGGGAATAGGTTATCGCTCGATCTTTATCTGCAAAGAATAGAGAGCAAACAAAAGAAGAAAGTATCTTTTTGAAGAAGATTATAATTTCGAATTCGATTCAGATGATGGCGATCATCTTAATTCAAGCTTTAGTTCATTCAATAAATAAAATGTATATGAGTTTATATGAATCATGTCAAACCAACATTATCGACATATTTTATTGAGAAACGATAAATATACGATATATATTTTCAGCAGATGACATTTTCTACATTCAGTAAATGATCTTTTATTTCAAAGAGATCCAGGTACAGATACTTTCCCGTACTTTTTTGTGCAGCAACAAAGCAAAACATAATTAAGTTAGTAACAAGAAGGAAGTGTGTCGCATGTGCGTGTGCAAATAATTTCTGCACAATTCAGTTATAATATTATATACTATTATCATTTAACACGGTAAATATCTAGCAATAAAAAATATCTAATATTTATTAAGATATTTCACTGAAATCTATTATATTTATAATCTCTTTACTAAAAAAAAGAATAGAAAGATAATTGTAGAAATATTAATATAATCAACGTATAAATTCGGGTATTATTATCATACCCGGTCATACGGAAATATGGCTATAGATTGTTTCTTCAATAATTTTTAAGCATTTTTTAGAGCAATTTTAGAGCATTTTTGTAGTCATTCTAAAAGCCTATGGCTGTCTTTTCCGCTTGGGGATAGCTAAAATAACTCAATCTAATGACTTAATTTTAAAATAATTCTAAATAATTCTAAATATTCATCATGCACGTATCACATTAAGTTATATGTTCCAAAAGTTATTTGTTCATTTCATCTTATTATTCTCAGAATTCATTGTCAAGTTTCTCTTGTTAACTTTCCTTTTGTCTGACGATAGACTATATTAGACACACAATGTGACTAAATCCGTTCAATGAGGCCAATTTCTACGTTTATATTCAATAAAAGATAAGTTATAACATTTCGCTGAAAGAATGTATGCTTACGAAAAAATGTATTTGATAAGAAACGCTACTGAATCTATTGATAAACAAAATTTAACACTTTACACTCTTTTTAAATGCTATATTACTTGCAAAAGAATAATAGCTAATTGTACACTAAGAAAAAAGTTGATTCAATTCAAGTCTATATTACGGGCTATCACTAACATAAGTAATTAATTCATGTATATTTTTATTGACATAAACGCCTGATTATTGAAATAATTTATGCCTTTATGTTAATAAAAATATACATGAATTAATCATTTATATTAGTGACAGCCCGTAATATAGACTTTAATTGAATCAACAGCATTTTTTTTTTCACTGTGTGAATGATGTTCCCATGACATTGCCCTGACACTGGAGCTTCATCAAATATTCTTTGAATATACATACATAGAACAAGAAAATATGCGCATATGTAAATCGATAAAAAATGAAGTGCACTGTAATATAGAGTTAAAAATATAAAAAATATTAGGTGTACTTTGCTTCCGCCGTTTTTCCGAAATTCGAGGCTTTATTGTAAAAAACTGGTTATACATTTATGATTCAAAGTATTGTCCATCGCTGGCCACTACTTTCTCCCATCTTTCGGGTAGCGTACG
>Ga0157363_1003426_pt1 | contig 14331 bp, 2 predicted proteins | sample AttsexASBM1_FD_111477 | JGI IMG/M metagenome (GOLD analysis project Ga0157363, IMG submission 111477) | Fungus gardens microbial communities from leaf cutter ant in Ribeirão Preto, State of São Paulo, Brazil - Atta sexdens ASBM1 | ecosystem: Host-associated > Fungi > Mycelium > Unclassified ...
ACTATCTCTAAGAATTCTTATTCTATTTTCTTAAGACTTTTTAGAGATTACAAACTCTATATAATCTTATGAACCTTGATCAGTCATCCTAATATAATCTACTCTAAGGTCCATATGCTTTTCATAAAGCCAATACATGCTGTAACCATGTTATATAACATCATTTGCTCTAGAATCTTCTACAACTTTTTCTGTATCATATGATCATATGATATATAATTACTTTGTAACAGGTATCACATATTCATTATACTTTGTGACATATGATGACTGTCAGTATGACATTATATCACACTTCTCTGTTTAAGTCCAAATAAAGAAAATAAGAATAAAAATTAAAAATTAAAATAAAATGGAAAAATAAAACAAATTTAAGTCTATCATCACAACTCTAACAAAAAGTATATGTAAGAAGACTTAGCACTTTGCAAAATTTCAATACTACTAATATCTGTTGTTAAACTTATAGAGTTTTTTATTTCTCTCAAACTCCTAATCATAAACACTGTTGTCAAGCTTATCAAGTCATTTTTTCTATTTCTGCTTTCAAATCCTATTAAGTGCCATCATCTAGATAACTATTGTTTTGTATCTCTATTATCATCTGATAAGTTTCTACTATTTCTAGCTAATATTCTAAATACTTCTATCAGAGTTTCTGACCATCTAGACACATTTATTTCTTGGTTATATCAGTGTTGTTCTATCAGATTGGAATATATTCTAGAGTATTTAGAATAGCTACTACCTTTCAGAGATCCTATTCTGTTCTCTTAGGTTTCTCTTGGAGATAAGCTCTACCTATACTTTACTTGAACAATATGACTTATATTTCTCCTAAAACTTGAAGTACAAACTTCATACCTCAAATCCAGCTACTCTAATTGCAAAACAGAATTTCTACTCAGAAACCTCAAAATATTTTGGCTCAATAATCTAAAACTGTATATCTAATGTCTTAATAATTTAGAACTATTCACCCACAATAATCTAAAACTAACTACTTAATTTTTTGATGATTTAGAACTATCTACCCAATATCTTGACCCCTCTTCTCTTTCCTTACTTCTTAAATGATGTTCACTTCAAATAAACATTCTAGAAAATCTATTAATGCTGATGAGGTCCTGGAGCTCCTCTGGCATTATTTGAGAGAAGTAGCTGAGTGCTAAATACCTTGGAAAGTTTTACCAATAATATTTTTGCTAGTCTTGTGAGTTAACTTCATGATCTATAGATTCTAATATTTAACCCCACCTTTGTATCTATAGATGTATTCCACTTTTCTACTAATATCTTCATAACAAGAAACTTATTATGCTGTTCATAATCTAACATCCTGTCCTCTATGGATTTTACTTAATAATAGCTAGAACAAGATTTTCTAAATACTGTCATTAGAATTGATCAGGCTGTAAAGTAATCAGAGAACCTATTCAGAGAGAAGTCTAGTACTAAGGTTTTTTTCCCATTACAACTTGATCAGAGTTCAAGAATCTCTTTTTAACTTACTTCTTTTTCATTAATGCTAAGATAGAACTCATTAATAAACTTAAAGGGACAGTCTATTAACAAGGAAGTCATGTAATGAGTGATTAAATAGACAAATTTCAGACTCTGATTTCTGAGCCTAGATACATCAACCCATATATTATTATTATCAAATTTAGTAAGGCCTCTAACCTATAATTCAAAGTCAGATTGCTATTCTGCCTATAGATTATTCTAATGACATAGACTCTCTAGTATGGTTTGAAGCAGCACAGTACATAGACCAAGTTTGACAAGTGAACAAAATATTTCAGTCCAATCAACAAGTAGTCATAGTTCCACTTATGAACTTCTATACTCTGTCTAACTAGGGTTTATTTGTTACACCCACTTCTTAATTACAAAATCATTTATAAACAATATGGTTTAGATTTCTACATTTTCTAGTTGGCATAGAGTAAAGTTTATATGTAACATTTATATAGCTAAATATTAGACAATTAACTACTAAGTAATAAGAGGAACTAATAGAAGACATAAACTGTTAGAATTGCAATTGGTTTATTTTATTTTTATTTTCTTTTATTTTCTTCTATTTTTCCTTTATTTTCTATTTTCTCATTTGAACTTGTTAAGAATAGTATTACATATAATGATTACAGTTATCACAAATTATGATAAAGATATGATAACTGTCATATATTGATTATATATGTTACTATAACAGTCATAATATAGAAAAGGACATAAATATCAGACTTGAAGACAATAGACTTAGTTTTCTTTTATCTTTCTCTTTACTTTTCAGTTTTTTTATTTTTCTTATTTTTATTTGGACTTAGCAAAGGGATAATGGTGTAATGTTATAGTTACAGTCACAAATTGGTCACACATACTATAATCACAGTTATAACATCATATAATATAGAAAATAGTATAGAATATTCTAGATGTAGGTATGCATAAACTGTACTCTAAAGATATAAAGTAGACATATCTGTACTAGATATTAGGCATAGTTTACACCAGAATATGAAAACCTGTAGAGTTAGTTCAAAGATATACTAAGTATGAAAACTTCATATAAAATGTGTAATGATGTGGGCTTTCCAAAATAACCTTGGCTTTAGCTTGTATACTACACTATCTGTCTGCTACATAGTCACAACTTTAGGAGATAGAATGAAGTCCAAAGAGAGTAAGTGCTGATAGTGATGTATTGCCAAAGAACACTAGAAATAAAGCTCAACTAAAATAGTTTATTATTAGACTAGCAAAATACAATATATCTACTAGCCTTATATATAAGTACTTTAGAAAGGAGAAACCTAAGGGTTTCAAAGTATAGCTCCAAGCAAAAGTTTTAGTGGTGAGATACTGAAAAGAGTTGATAAGTAATATTACAAAATGAACTACTCACTTATTTGTGATATCTAAACCTTAGGTGCACTCTTAGAGGTTTAGGAGTAATCCAGAAGTTCAATAATGATGACAATGATGATTAAGATCAATACAGATGTCAATAATAATAAGGAATAATGACTGATAATTATTGATAAAAACTGATATTGTTAAGTCTAAGATCTAATTCTTAGATACAGAAGTATTTATATAAGGAGTTGTCATCTGTCATAGCAGATATTAGGCTAATTTTATAAGGTAACTAATTATATCACTATATTGATATGCTTGTATCTTTATAAATACTAATCTCCATATAATATATGATATATCATTAGAAATCATTTGATGAGCACTTTTCAACATGAGTTTAATCATGCAAATCTGTCCAGCTATTTATAAGATATTAGCCAACAAAGCTTTTACAGTTACTGATGGCCTAATATCTCAGTTGTTTGTTATTGCTTTTGTATATCTCATATATGTGCAGATAGCCCTCATTTAAGGCTTTCCAGTGCAACTTAGTTTGTGAAAATCAGTCTGCTAATTGTGGAAATACAAGCTGAATGAAGTTTGTGACAGGTAAACTCTACTATGAAAGGCCAAGTTGGATAGGAGTACCTTTGTTATAGAAGACTGAGTACTCAAGGAATTTGGGATTGATTACAATACTATGACTGAAGATATATTGTGGAAGATGGGCTTTTGTTTGGGATTGAAATGAAATATTACTTTTGTAAAGAATAGGCTTTTAGAACAAGTAGACTTGGCATATAACTCTATTAAGTTTTCTTATATTAGATTTTAGTAACTTAGTGGTTTCAATCACTGAAGACTTAGTGAGAGCACTTGTGTAAGTATTCAAAAGGTCGAGAGTTCAATTCTTTCTAAGCACAAATCTATGACTATATAATAATAATATCATATAGTAACTATTAGAGTTTTTGGTAACTAAGATTAGTACATACTATAGGACTTATGAATATGTCATTACTATTAGAACAAGAGGCCTAGTATATCTAGCTAGATCCAATTCTAAGATGCTAATTGGTTAAGGGCTCAATTTATCATTTGGCAATCTAGTTGGTATACTAGTTAGAACAGAAACAGAATATCCCATGTTTTAGATCATATTGCTTAGAGATAGTTATAATGCAGAAATAACTCCCAGTTGTTATATATAGTTCTATAAGATGTAATTCATATCTCATTATCCAAGATCTGATTGTCAAGATCAAAGAATATAAACTTAGTTTTTTCTTTATTTTCTTTCTTATTTTATTTTCCTTTCAATTTATTTTTCATTTTTCTATTTTTAGAACTCTGGGGTTAGGGTTAAAAGTGATTGGTCACACTGTCACATCTGATAGGCGTGGTCACAGTATAGATCATGGGACTCAAGAGAAGAAGTAGAAGGTTCTGGAACAAAATGGTGTCATACAACATGAATACTACATGTTGGCCTCATGCTTGACACGTGGTCATTGAGGGTAGGATGCACAACATCTAGCACAGACCATCTGTAGGAGTATATAAAGTAGACTATTTTATAAAGAACTCTCTATCGAGTTCTCTTGTGTTTCTCTAATACAAGAGTTGTTCTTTTATCCAACCTTAAGGATCTAAGATCATAACACTGATGAGGATCTCTCAGAAGTCCAAATAGGTTAGTTAAATGTTATCTGAGAACACAGAAGTAGAAGTTGGAATAATCTTTGACTTCAGCTTATATACTACATTTCTATAAGTTACACTAGTCACATATTTCAAAAGAGTACTTAGAGGACTAGAAAAACAAAACTACTAGAAGGTAATGAGATATGTTATCACTAACACTAGAGAATAGTGTCAGTTTTAATCAATTTTCAGAAGAAGGCCATTATAGTATGAACTACCAGCTTATATATTAAGTATACTACTTAAAGTAGTTATTTAGGAATAGAGACTACTAAGTAAGTTATCCTGGTTTCTAATGATTTTTGGATGTTGGGAATGAAAATCCATGGAGTTGGCAAGAGTCTAAAAAAAATATCTGAGATGGAATAGAAACAAATGATTTATACTGGAAGAGATTAGAGAGTGCAGATGAAAAAGAAGTATTATCCATAGGTTGGGACAGATATGGCTAGAACAGGATGTGACAAGTTCATATCAGAAGACAAAAGCCTTTGGGCTAGCTTGGAGCTACACTAGGTGTAGAAACCCTGTACAAAGTGCATAGTGATGTTGGCTTCTCAGAACAACCTTGGCTTTAGCTTATATACTGTGCCATCTGTCTACCACATAGTTGTAACTTCAAAAGTAAAGCAAAGTTCAAGAGAACTTACTTTCTGGCTCATGTTATAATGGGAGTGAGTTAATTGGTAAGAATAATAATAGTAGTAGTAATAGTATAGAGGGTGAAGAGATATATAATAATAATAGAGAGAAGCTAGTGCTAGCCTTGTCCTTAGATTTGTATTCTAAACTGGACTGAATCTCTATAAGTACTAGTAGGCCTTTTTCTTGTTCCATCTCACACTATTTACTAACTACTCAACTAACTACTACTCTAAGAAAAATGTATATAATTTTGACCTAAGAAAATTGTTCTACTCTGAACAAGATTTTAATGATATATATTCACAAGGTACCAGCAGGCTTTAATACAATATAAATAACTAAGCTTCTCCTGCTGTTAAGAGTGCTGTCAAAAAGTGTGTTAAGATAGGTAGAACTTACTTTGAGTGGATATTTACAATCTATTACATAGGAAGGAAGTCAGATCAAGTGTGAAAACTAGAGAACATATGTGGAAACCCATGAGATTAGGTAAGTATCCAGGTTGCAGATCAAGTTTGGAAGCTTATCTGTGAATTAACAACATGATCTCAGATAACAACCTTAGCCTTTGTTATAAGACAAGTGTGTGGACAGACTTTGGTAGGATTAGGGTTAGGACAGAAATAGGACAGTAGTATTATTATTAGTCTACAACAGGAAAAGAACACATGAGATGATGTCATAGGCCTAGAGCAGTCTAGAAGAGTCTATAAGGCTAGAAGAGCCTAGACAATGACATTAGGGAGCATGTTCACCACATTGCTACCATATATAGTACACATGGATATTAGGACAGGATGCACAGTCTTGCACAGTCACTGCAGAGTAGACATGAGGTAGACATGAGGCCTTTAGGGCAGGAATAGAAGCAGAACATTGTTCTGGCATGGACCACATGTAATTTATATAAATAGGGTAGCAATGTAGCAAGGGCTCCTTGTCAAGTTCTCTTGTAATCCCCATTACTAGATAGCAGGTTAAGAGCTTTGCTGAAGTAAGCAAACTACTGGGTCGTTACGACTAGTGGTTGCTACAACAGCCTTAACTTATGTATTATGCCTACTATCTGTTATGTAGTTGTGAATAAGATATAAAGAAGAAGTGAAAAAAAGTGTTATCAGATTCTTGGTAGATATCTGGTCAGGTCTTAGTTGATTCTCAAACTGAAGTATATACTTGGTCTTATATACTGGGTCTATAGTTAGAACTATGGCTAAGGAATAATAGTATAGAGAATATTTAAGGAGATGTTACAGAGACAGTTTCTAAAATATAAGACAACTGGAAGTTTAGGTGATAAGTTGCTAGGAGATAAAATGCAAGAGGCTAATCCATATGCAAATGATTATGGATGTAGAAGTATACCTAGTTATGGTTAGGACTAGTAAGTACTAATAGTGGTATATTGCTGAAGAATACCAAGAATAGAGTTCAACTGAAATAGTCAATTATTAGACTAGTCTTATATACAAGTAGTATAGCAAGGAAAAACTTGGAGAATTTAGAGTACAGCCCAAATAAAGGTTTCAGTAATGAAAAACTAAAAGGGGTTAAATAGAGGAACTCTGCTATAAAAGACTGAGTTGAATAGAAGTATCTCTGCCATAGAAGACAGAGTACTCATGGAGTTTGGAATTGAGTGTAATACTACTGTGAGAAATATATTATGAAAATAAGACTATGATAGAAGATAGACCTTTATTAGGATTGAGAATGGGTAAATACTACCATAGAGAACAAGCTTTAATTGTATAGACTTAGTATATAACACTAGTCCAGGTTTGTTTTAGGGCACTTGCTAAGTTAGTAGATAGTAAGACAGTGACTTTGGATAAGTTGGAAATCTATACCTATTGGTATAAGCAAACTATCTACCAGAGAACAGAAAGATACAGCAGGACATAGTGTCCCTACCTTAGCTGGGCTATAGTAAAATGGAGTGATTTTCCTTCTCTATTTTGAAAGATTTATATCTACTGTTAGTCTGCTAGTATAATAATAACCAGTTCAAGCTTAAGTTGAATCCAGAGTGTTGGAATTACCAGAATATAAGAAATTCTACCTAAAGTGCTGCATGGGTACAGCTTCATGCTAACTTACTTAGAAGTTCTAGCCATTAAGTCAGTACTGGTTCTAGATATATCCATAATAAGGAGGTTGTTAGTTAAAGGCTTAGTCTACTATTGACCATTGAACAGACCAGTCTGCAGACCAAATATAGAGGTCTTTTACAACAAGAGACTATTGAACATAACAGCACAAAGAAATTAGTAGGTGGGAGTTGGCTTTTTACTGAATATTTTCTGTGGGTTCAATAGTTCTCCCTACAAAGAGACCCCTAAGCTTCACTGACTGGTTTTTTTTCTATACTACAACTAGACTGGCCAAGTGATGCTTTTTTGACAACAGAATTGCTGAAATTGTATCTACCAACAAACAACCTTAGAATCTAATAAGCTGGGTCAAACAGTGTAAGTTGCCTGCAATAGAAGCCATTTACTTCTAAGAACAATTCTGCAATGACCTCTCAGACTTGTAGAACACCCTCCATCAGTTCTATAATGCTGCAGCTAATTGTTTTATTGATCTTTCTATAAATGAGGTCTTTAGCTAGGCTACTTACTCTTGGGTGCCATTTTCAATGTTGGAGATGCAGGAGGCACTTCAAGCCTTCTCTAATATTTCTACTCCATGTTCTGACTATATTACTTGGTAGCATCTCAAGCTTATTCTTGCCAATAATATCTACATTATATATATTCTCTCTTTGGCCAATACATTTATCACTATGATATTGGCCCAAATACTTCAGTTTCTGTTATTATACTCAAGCCAAGTAAACCTGCTTATGATACTTCCAAAGCTTTCAGGCCTACTATTTCTGCTTAACATGCTTGGCAAGCTTATTGAGAAGATGATTACTATGTGACTTCAGTTTAATGCTGTCAAGTATAGTATCCTTCATCCCAACTAGCTTGAAAATATGACCCAATAGTCCAATGAAGATACTAGTGTATTTCTAATACACTTGGTTTGAGCTGGCTGGGCAAAGAGACTCAAAAATAGTGTGGTAGCATTTGATATTGCACAATTCTTTCCTTTTTTGAACCACAGTATGCTTGCTTTGATTTTATTAGACACTTTGGATTTCCAAACTGTATTATGAACATCTTTTCCAACTATCTTGTAGGTAGATCAACTCAGTACTCTTGGAAGACATTTATTTCTGGTACTTGTGATGCAAATGTAGACATGGAGCAAGGTTCTGTACTCTCTTCTATTCTTTCAGCACTCTATATTGTACCTCTTATTTGCATTTTTGAACTTAGAGCTTAAGCTCTTAACTTAAATACTTTTATTCTCTTATTTGTTGATGATAGTCTTCTAATCTCTCAGGGAAAAACATATAATACAACCCTGCTAGAGCTTTATAATAGCTATAGAGTAGTTACAAACTTGATGGTATTGCTTGGCTTGGTCATGGAGCATAACAAGTCAGAAATCTTTTATTTTTCTAAAATGCATAATAGCTCTAATCCAGAGCTAGACCTCTCAGTAATCAGTGCCCTTACTCTTAAGCCTAAGATATACTAGAGATACTTGGGCTTCTACTTTGATCAATGTCTGTCCTTCAAAGAACATGTTTGTTACTACTCTACCAAAGTACTGTCTATCAAAGCAATAAGTATACTTGGAAACTCAATAAGAAGTCTTTTATCACTTCAGAAATGGTGTCACATACTTATCCAAACACATCTGATCCATCCAACTCCACCATGGATAATGCTTTCCTAACATTTAATCTGCTCAAAATATCTGTGGAAGAGAATATATTTTCTTAAGTTAGTACATACTTTTCTAATGCAGATCTACCTAGTTCCATTTCATGTCCAATTACTTCATAACTAATCATACAACTCCCTCATAATCTCTATTACTCTTGTGACATTCCTATTATTATCTATGCCTTTCAACTCTGGTTCTTTTCTAAGGCACCTATCAAGGCTCAGATGTTGCTTTTAGCAGCCATATAATGCAAGGCTACTCTTTGGGCCTTGGATGTATTTCATACTTCATCCACTAGTAGAAATAAGGCTCTGGCAGGTCTTATTCTAATTCAACTTCATCTAAAGAAGCTAGTTCAGCAGTCTTATCTCAGAACTATTGCTCTTTCTTCACAACATGTACTGATATCTTTACTCAGTACTAAAAACTCAAAGAATGCTTACTCTCACTCATAATCACTTGTTCTCTTAAATTACATCTTGTCACATCCCATTCCAACCACATCCATTCCAACCTATGGATGATCTTTTCTCTCTCATTCATACCCCAGCTTCTTCTAGTATAAATTACATATCTTGATTCCACCTTAGATATCTTTGCTGGCCCTTGTTCACTCTATGGACCTCCATCTTCTAACATCTGAGAATTACTAGAAATCAGGATAATTTGCTTAATAGTCTCCATTCCAAATAACTATCCTAGGTAGCAAACCTAGTATATAACTTGGTAGTTTATACTGTATTAGTTATCCTGAAAATTGACTAAAACTAACACTCATTTCTGGTGTTAGTGATGACACCCTTTACCACTCCTTGGTGATTTTTCACCTGCTAAGTTCCTCAATTTCCATTTCAAAATATGCAACCAGTGTGACTAGTAGAGATATAGCACACAAGCTGAAGCCAAAGGTCATTCTGACCTATCTTCCATGTTCTCAAATAATATACTAATTGTCACAAACTTTATTTAGCTTGTATCTCCACAACCAGTAGACTGATTTTCACAAACTAAGTTGTGCTGGAAAGCCCCAAATGAGGGCTATTTACACATATGTGGGATGTACAAAAGTGACAACAAATGACTGAGATATCAGGACATCAGTAGCTGTAAAAGCTTTGTCTGCTAATATGTCATGAATGGCTGAACGGATTCACATGATTGGAATTGCATTGGGAAGTGCTCATCAATCCGTTTCCAACGATATATGATGCGTCTCAAAGCAATAAGTATTGGTAGAGATACAAGTATATCAATGTAGTGATATAATTAGTTACCTTCTAAAATTAGCCTGACAGCTGCTATGACAGATGACAGCTCCCATCAGGTACAAGTTTTGATCATGTGATGGCAACAGCTTGCACACGGACTATCACTCTTTTATATATATACCTCTATGTCTGAAGGCTAGATCTCAGGCTTAACAATGTCAATTATTCCTGTTGATACTTTTCATCATCTGTCAATCATCATATCCTTATACTGAACCCCTGAAATACTATTCAGCCCCAGTATCACAACTAGTGAGTATCTTATTTGTGATACTAATTACTTATTTGGACTTCTGAGATACCCTATTGGATCTCAGATAACAAAATGTAAATCCTATCTAATACACCTAGTATACTTGTTTGAAGAGTCTTCTCCTGGATACTGAAGTATTACTTCTCAATCTCACTGAATACTTCAATTCTTTTGATGCTGAGACTATACCAGATTGTAGGCTACTAGACAGCTTATCTAATTATATTTCCTTCCATCCTTACAATCATTCAAGTCTTAATGATTACATAGCTTATCTAGAGTTTCTAAACTGTCTTTGTTATAAAGTAGCCTCTTTCCTCTTTTCTCTTGTCATTGTCACTAATATAAATACTATACTTTCCAGAACATGCAAACTGTCTCTACTGTATATTTCTAGATACTAAGCCACCAGATATCATCTTCCAAGTCCCTAGCTAGTAGAACAACTGTGTCAGAATTATGAATAATGGACTTAACTTTATTTTATTCCTTTTTTTCTTTTTCTTTTATTTTTGTCTTTTTTTAATTTTAAACTTAGGTAAAAAGTGTGATATGATATAATATATGATGGTCACATGAGTCACAAATTATGATAGAAGCATGATGTCTGTCACAATGTAGTCACATGATCATATAACACAGAAAGGATCATAAAAGGTTCTAAAATAGATAATATCATACAATATGGCAATAATATATTAGCCTTATAGAAAGTACATGGGTGTTAGTTGTAGTGTGTGTACAGACCACAGTCTGAAGTATATAAAGTAGACTAGCTTGTACTTAGAACTCTGTTGAATTCTCTTATATTACTCAATACAAGTGTTTTTTTTGTTTTATTACTGGAACTTAAGTCATAACAAACTGCTCCTGATACTACTATGCTGTTTGCTATAAGACTAGAAGTCTCTAAGGCCACTAGTATGAATAGTGAATACATAATTCTCATTACTAACTCTCTAAACTCTGCTAGAAAGTATTATATGCAAGTCCATCCGTCTGGAAATTACATCTCCACAGTGCTATCATCTCCCAATTATACAAGCCCACCTTTCTCACAACACATCTTATAGCAGTGCTGCAACCATCCAGATATTCCATCTTTTACAGCAGAAATACTCCTGTTAGTGTCTCAACACTGAAATCTCTGCTCAGGATAACAGGGGCTATCCTACTGAAACCCTAAACATCTCCTATAGTAGGAGCTCATATATAAGACTAGTAGTTACACTGTAATTTGCTAGTCTGATAATCAATGAAGATAAACTCTTATTGAACTTGATTCCTGGTATTCAACGGCGACACACCAAATCAACACTCACTCCTATCTTGGACTTTTCTCTATCATCTAAAGTTGCAACCACACAGCAGATAGACAGCACAGCACATAAGCTGAAGCCAATGTTGTTCCACAAGTCCACACATCTCTGAGTCCATCTTGCAGACTTTCACCCCCAGTGTAAACTGCACCTGACAAAAAGACAGTAAATATTATAACTTAAGTCTTAAAGTTAAGACAAAAGACACACTCTTGTATTGAGTAATATAAGAGAACTCAATTACAAACTAATCTACCTAATATACTGTAGACTATGGTCTATGCACACCCTATAACTAATCTACCCTAAAGTTTATGTACTTTCTATAAAGCTAATATACTAGTGTTATACTGTATAATATCATTTGTTCCAAAACCTTCTATAATCTTCTCTGTATTACATGATTATGAATAAAAAGAAAATAAAGTCAATTTTATTGTTTATAATTCTGATAGTAGACCTCTTAGTATACTTTGGACAGATCTACTCTCTGGCTATCTATTCTGTACTTAGATCATTCTTTTGTGGTAGCCTTGGCTATAAAATTGAATTCTAGGATTGTCAGAGTTAAAGACAAAAGATTTTATTTTCTTTCTTATTTTTATTTTTATTTTTTCCTATTTTATTTTCTTATTTTGGACTTAGAGTTAGGAGTTAGCATGATATTACAGTAATATATGACTGTCGCAAGTCATGATTACACAATCACAATTCATAGAAGAATATAGAAGGTTCTAGAACAATGATATTATATTATATGTCAATGGCATATAATATACATGCTCTTTAGAATAGGCTAGATTTAGTGTAGTATAGACCAATAGCCCAGTATATATAAGTAGGATATATTGTATTTAAGAACTTAATGGAGTTCTCTTGTGTTAACCCAATATAAGGTTTATTTTTTGCTCTTACACTTAAGCTTAAGTCATAATAGGAATTGCCTAAGCAAAGCTGAGTAGTCTTTTTACCAAATGGTTCATAACAATGTGACTAACACTAAAGTAACTACTGAACTTCATTTAGCAATATCTATTGATGCTCTTTGCTCTAAGAGTGTCACTTTATATCTAGATGCTTGGAGAATCTTCTTTGATTATCCTACTATTTAAGAGCACCATTTTCTGACTCTTAGAGGCAATAATTACAAATTTCTTCAGCCTAACTACTCCAAGGGTAGTAGTTGGCTTACTTACTTTGGTTAGTTAGTCATATTATGTACCAGAACAATTACAGCTATTCTTAGCTATGCTCCTATTAGAAAGTACAGACAGCACTTTTTACCTATAAAGTACATCTAGTGTTCATGTGACCATTACCAGATAGAAATATATTGACACATCTTTGTAAACTGTTCTAGATTTACTCATAATCCCTAAATTAATCCATCTCCATCAATTGAGAACTTTGTTGACTTCTTAAAGAAGTACCCAAGTACTTTTGCCTTCTGTAGATAGTTTTATAGTCTGTGATATTAATAAGTAACTCTACCCCAAAGTACATATGTCATCCATGAGTCTACCATGCTATTACTACAAGGCAAATATGTTGTAGCTATACTTCTTGATATTATTGTTCTAGTTTCTTCTACAAAGTTCCAGTCTTATGATATTACATTATGTGACCATAGTCATATGCCTTTTCATTGACCAAAAAAGAATCAAGAAAAATAAATAAGAAAATTAAAATAAAATAAAATATAACTAAGTACTTCTAGCAAGTTCTACCATACTCTCTTGTTATCTAACTATATAATACATAATATGAAGTCTTATCATACACATCTTTTAGCTAAGTCTAAAAATCTTAAAAACTTCTTATGTAATACCTAAAAAACCATATCAAATTCTAGAACTATTCTAGCTCAGACAAATAGGCTTCTCATTATTTAGTTGACAGAGAAACAAAATCTCCTATACAGCCTATATTTCTTAGCAAAATATCATAGTATTTTAGCAGAAAATGTAAGAGAACTAGTGTTATGACTTAGGTCCAAAGGATTAGGATGAAAGACCACTCTTGTATTGAGTAATACAAGAGAACTCCATTGAGTATAATTCTGACACATTAGAATGGACCTATTATTATATAAAGTAGTTATCACCTTCAGAAATCCCCATTCTATTCTCTTAGAATTTTCTGAAGGTATCAGTTTCTTGGATAATAGACTTAGGATTTCCTGGAGATTTGAAGTGCCTTGCTCTTCCACCCAGTTTTCCTATCAGAAAAGAGAAATATAAGGATCTGATACAACAGTAGCAGATGTGTTTCCAACCTTCAGACTTCAGAGAAAGACATTTCCTAAAGCTCAACAACATAAACAACAACCTCATAATTTAAAAGAAGTGTAAAAGGAGCATGTTGGACACATACACTTATGAATATCATTGTTGGTTTTTCCCAAGAGAATATACATGTCCAAGTATGAATGTATCACCCATGTGGGAAGGCACAACTAGATATTTGTGCACCAGATACAAGGGAATAGTCA
>Ga0157363_1003427_pt1 | contig 14330 bp, 16 predicted proteins | sample AttsexASBM1_FD_111477 | JGI IMG/M metagenome (GOLD analysis project Ga0157363, IMG submission 111477) | Fungus gardens microbial communities from leaf cutter ant in Ribeirão Preto, State of São Paulo, Brazil - Atta sexdens ASBM1 | ecosystem: Host-associated > Fungi > Mycelium > Unclassified ...
ATCACCAATAGGCAGATATCTTTCTCTAGTAGTTCATAGAATCTCTCTCTTATTACTTGGAAGATTGTGTCAACCTTCTCTGGGGTAAGTCTAGGCTTTCTTTATAAAAACCCCTTCAAGAACCAATCATGGTTCTTGCTTCCTGTTTGTCCTTCAGTTTTAGTCCCTTTGTAGTTAGTCTCTTCTATCTTTTGTCCTGTGACTTCTAGTATACTCTGATAGCCTATCCTCATAGGAATAGAAGAGTGGTCAAGGAAAATGTGATGATAATCTAGGTTGGAATCATAGTGGTAATAGGGTCAATTGAGATAGGATATTGACACATGTGGCATTGGAAGTGTTTGTCAGTCTCAATCTTATGTTAGAAAGCTTCTACAGACTAGTGGTTGGAAAAACAATATTTATTAGTAGCTAGACTGAGACTAAGGAGTCATACATGTGATCACTACTCTAAGTCTTGTGTGACGTCAGTGAGTCGGCCTGGCTGGGTTTCACAATATATCAAGGCAGACTTGATTTAAGTTGTCATGTGACATTCTATGCTATTGTTGCTATTCAACACCAATATTGGGTTATCTCTCTTACTCTGACACTTTTGTGTCTTCCAGATGCAAGCTGTGGTGATGATCAAAAAAATGTACATGCAGCATTTATGGCAGCATCAGCCCTTTTAAGTTGCATTCTAGAAGACAGTACTAAATATGCAGTGTGTCCCCCACCTGAGATTCCACCTGAACACCACAAATATCCCCTGATTAGCAGATTGTCTCATTTTTCCAAGTTGAAAGACACTAGGTCCCAGAGATTTGTCGATTTTGAGATCAGAGATTTTTACCCAGCCAGAAAGTCCTATTGTTGGTTGTACATTGCCATGACAGGTGAAGGGAAGGAAATTCTTGTCAAGTTTATGCCTCATTACACAATTGCTCTGCATGAGTTTTGTGTGGCATGCTAGAAATTGCCTCAAATCCTTAGTTTTGACCAACTTCCTGATGGTTGGTATTGTGTAGTGATGGAATACTATTCATCAGCTGTTCCCCTTCTTCATGCAACATGCCTTGGAACTCATAGACACAAATGGATGGCAGAATTACAAGACCTTGTCAAGTCTTTCCATGCTGACAATTTCATTCATGGAGACTTACGAGACTTGAACCTCATTTGTGACAGTGCTCAGTTTTTCTTAATTGACTTCAACTGGGGTGGAAAGCTAGGAGAGGCGTGTTATCCTATAAAATTCTATGAACTCAATCTAGAGCTTGTACAAAGGTGATCTAGTAGCAATGCACTGATTACTGCTGAGGATGATGACTGAGTCTTGAAGACTACCATAAACAAGGTCAAAGACTGTTTGCCGGCCCCTGGAATTGAGTGCGGAAATATACTATCCTGAGATGATATAGGCATAGATTTAGATTTAGATAGTTTAAATTGTTCAATTTGAATGATAGTATACTTGGCAGATGAGACAAGTATTGATAAGATCCATAATAAATCATGATGTCATGTAGACATCATAAGTAACAGCAATTCAACCACCATTTTTCTTTTTCTTTTATCTATTTTTCTTGATTTTATATTTCTTTTCTTTTGATTTTCTTTTTTTTTGACAATGAAGAGGCATGTGACTGCAGTCACATGACATATCACATAATGTGAGGTCATAGGCCTAGAGCAGACTAGAATAGACTAGATAGATGACGTTAAGGAGTATGTCAACAGCATGTCTGTCTCATGGATGATGCATGGACTTTAGAGTAGGGTAAATATTAAGTAGCACAGACCATATGTAAATTATATAAATAGGGTAGCAATACAGCAGGAACTCCTTGTCAAGTTCTCTTGTAATCCTCACATCAATAGCCTACTAAGAGTTTTACTGCCTTGTGTGATTATTGGACTTTGTGTTTAGTGGTTGCCACAACACCAATGTGTCAGGAGTACAGTATGAAGTACATATATAGTATCAGCCAGATGTCAAAGCTAAGCTTAACATTGTGCACTTTTAGTGTAACTGATTCAGTGGCTAGTCTGTTTCTAACATAATATTAAGCTTCCAACCAGTTGGCAGTTTGACTCCTGGTAAAACCATTTCCTTTAAATAGACAGTTGTTAGCATAGAAGCATGACATGGCCAGAAGTGTCACTAGGGATGGTACTAGTTGTTTAGCTGCACATCTCTATTAGACTGGATGCTCTGTGAAGCAGAGTTTACTAGGTTCTTTAGAAATCCTATAAGACTGTCAAGGTTCTGAGACCATGACACATGGCATAACTCTTGGGTGTAGCTATTCATATAACTTCCATGTGGGAAGACTACATGCTTTGAAAGGGGGATACTGTCAGAAGTACAGTATGAAGTACATATATAGTACCAGTCAGATGTCAAAGCTAAGCTTGATATTGTACACTTTTAGCATAACTGGTTTAGTGGCTGGTCTGTTCCTAACAAAAGTTTACAGATGTTACATGAAAGAGTTAGATCAAGTGGAGAATTTATTCAAAAGAGAATTGATTTTATCTGAGTTATAGTATATGAGACAGATGACAATCTTGGCTTCAGCTATTATGTGTTGTGCCCAACTATCTATTATGTAGTTGTAACTTGAGATGAGAAAATAAGAGAGATTTGGGTAGTTATTATGACTTAAGATCTTAAATAAGAACAAAAGATAACTCTTATATTGAGTAACACAAGAAAACTCAATAAAGTTTCAAGTACAAGTTAGTCTACCTTATATACTACAGACTATGGTCTATATGCATACTATATCTAACCTACTCTAAAGCCTATATACTTTCTATAAGATCAATATGTTGTTATTATATTATATAACATCATCTATTCCAGAACCTTCTCTGTGTCATATAATTGTGTGACCTGTGACAGTGACTTATGTGACTGTCACATATGATGTCACATCACATTCTTTGTCTGAGTTCAAAATAATAAAAATGAAAATGAAACTCAAAATAAAATAAAATAAAAATAAAACCAAGTTTACTATTCACAATTCTGACAGTAGTGAAGTTTAAATAAAAAGTAGAGTATGTCACTTAATTCAAACTATTGTCAAGGCAAATAGATGAATTTTATAGAGTATATGAAGTTTACAATCTAAGTTTATAATTTCTAGAGAAATCCTAAGAGAACAGAATGAAGTTTTCTAAAGATAACAACTACTTTAAATACCTAAAGTCTATACCAATCAAGCAAAACATTAGGTGGAATATTGCTCACCTAACTATAAAATTGCTACAACTTAAGTCTCAAAGTGTTAAGACAAAACATAAATCTTATATTAGGTTAACACAAGAAAACTCAATAAAGTTTCTAGTACAATGTATCTATCTTATATATATTAGGCTAATAGTCTGTACTATACTAGACCTAATCTATTCTAAAGAATATATATTAGCTATAAGGTTGTTACGACCTTAAGCTAAAGCTCAGATTGCACTTAGGCAAAGACTTGAGAGAGTATAAGGGATATGATTCAAGTAGTAAAGTGTAAGGATATGGGAATATATCTACACTATATACTATGGAACATGTTGTTACAGTGGATAGTCCATGAGGCAAACAAGTCATAAAGCATAAGGAAACAAGGAGGAGAAAATGAGGTTGTGGCACCTACTATATAAGGTGCTGACTGAGACTACTTCGGCACAGCCGATCGTGTCGTCATACCCTCAATCCAACTCCATGCTATATCCTCGAGGTATCGATTGTAACAAAGATCAATATATAGTAAATATATTATATAACTATCATATGCTAAGTCTATCTATTTGAAAGATATAGATATATTCCCATAGTGATACTACTTCTTAATATCTATGACAGCCATTCTTTTTGTAACATGTCTCTGTGATAGCGATATAACAATCTGCTAGATATCTGGTCTTCTATAATAGGTATACTCCTATTCAACTTGGTCTTTCATAGCAGAGTTCTTCTACCTTACTCCTGTTAGTATCTTATTACTAAAACCTAGAGTATCTTCTATATTATCTACTTGTATATAAGACTAGTAGTTATACTGTAATTTACTAGTCTGATCATTAACAAAGATAAGCTCTTATTGAACTCAATCTCTGATATTTAACAGCAACATACCAATTAGCACTTACTCCCATCTCAAACTTTATCTAAAGTTGCAACCATATAGTAGATAGATGGCACAGTATATAAGCTAAAGTCAAGGTCATTCCACAAGTTCACATCACCAAGTATAGAGTTTATATACTCCATACATCTCCAAGCCAACCTATGAACTTTCATTTTCTGATATAAACTATACCTGACAATAACATTGTTGTTTTAGAATATTTTATATTCTTTTGTCTAATATATAATTATGTGACAGTTTGTAATAGTCATATATGATGTCACACAAATTCTTAACTTTAAATTCAAAATAAGAAAAATAAATATAAATAGAGTCTACTATCCTCAACTCTAATATTATCTTCTCTGAAGAAACTGACTTTTATTTTTGCCAGTTCCTTTCTAACTTTCTTAAATATTCTTTTTCAAACTTTCTGTTATTTTATTTATACAATATGTTTACTATATACTTTCTTAGTAACTTCTCTCTTCTAAAGTCTTATTCTTCTACTAAATCCAATTTTTCTTGCTTTCTTACTTCTATACTAAGCTTCCTCTCAAATTCTGCTGCTATTTTCTTTATATTTTCTAAGTCCTCTTCTCTTTCTCATATATTATATTCTGCTATAAATCTCTTGCATTATACTAAATACTTTACAATTTTTCTTTTATTTAAAATTTTTTCTATCTCCTATTCTTTGACTTTATCTATCTCTACTAGTTTTACTTCTTCTATTTTCTGTCCCTCTACTTATTCTCCTACTTAACTAATGTTCACAACTGGATGAATTCTTATTGAAGTTGGCAGTTGTAATTTGACTACATTGATAGATACTACCTTATCAATAATATATAGACCAATATATTGATCTATTAATTTCTTTGCTAGCTGCTTTTTGAATACTAGATTTTTTATGCTCAATATCACCTTATCTCTTTTTTTCCACTTCTCAGCTTCTCTTCTTCCCTTATCTACTTGTTATTTTATTTCTTTCTGTGCTTTCTTAACATTGTCCTCACTTTCTCTTGTACTTTCTTTATTCTTTCTGTGAACTCTGTTATTTTACTTTTACTTTTTTTTCTAATATCAGCTTTCATTCTTAACTCTCTTTTTGTCAGAATTGGACATCGGATAAACAGATTATTTGCAACCTCGTAGGGTTATTTTGGATGGGATATGTTATTTGTCTCTATTATCAACAGAGGCTCATCTGATATAGAACAAAGGACGCGTCACCTTTCCATGAAGACTGACTATTTCAACCATGGTTCAGCAATAATCTTCTGCTGCTGGTGTCCTTGCCCTGTTACAAAAACCAGATGTTGCCTTCAAATGCCACGCTCTAAAAGCTCTCAATCCTCTTGTGCCTCAGTTTTGGGCAGAGATATCTGAACGCATTGCCCTAATGTTAGTGTTCCAATACACACCTTTATTGCTCCTTGAAATTTAACCGTCCATGTCTAGCGAATCTCTGTACAAGAATGAAGTTACAAATAATGGACTTCATTTTTATTTTATTTTATATTTTGGAACTAGAGGTTAGGATTAACATGATATCACATATTACTGTTATAAACTGTCACACATCAGTCACAGTCACACAGTCATACAATCATGCATCACAAAAGAATATAGTAAAAGCTTCCAAAAGATAATATCACTATAATATATTTAATATATGTTAATCTCAAGGATAATGCATGATTCTTTAGAATAAGCTAATAAAACTGTAGCACAAATAGTATATATAAGATAGACAATTTTATACTAGGAACTCTATCAAGTTCTCTTATGTTAGTAAGTTCTCTTGTATTAGTTTAATACAAGATTTCCTTTCTTATCTTAACTCTTTAAGGTTTAAATTGTAATACTTTTATAATTCACCATAAACAAAGATACTTTAGTTGCTGAGGGTATTTTGTTATTGTTCTGATTCTTGGTTCATATATTCAGTTTGCCCATCTGCTTGTAGATGAAATGATGTTAACAGTTTTGTTTCAATACCTACATTTTATTCAACTTCTTTATCAAATCAAAATTATATTCTTAGACAACTTATACAACTTTCATATATTATCTCTGAGCAACCTTGCCAATCCCTCCACTGATATTTCTTTAGTTGTTGCTATAAAATATGCCATCTTGAACAATATATCACATACTACTAAAATGACATCTTTTCTACCTACTAATAGCAACTTTGTGATAAAGTCTACTATCAAATATATCCATGGTCTCTCTGGCACTTTATTCATTATCAACTTCTCTACTAGTGTTTCTGTCTGATTCTTTATTTTCTGACACATATTGTATCCATTTACATATTTTTCTATGTTTTTTGTTACTTCTAGCCACTAGTAATTCCTTATAACCAACTCAATTGTCTTCCATCTTTATCCTTAAATTTTCTTACTTTAACACCAAATTTCCTTCTACCTACTATTTATTACCTCTCAATACCTTAACTTTACTATTTTAACTATCTCTTTATTCTTTTTCCTAACTATTTTTGTTTTTTCTAATATATCTACCTCAGGTCTTTCTATTACTACTTTAACTAAACTATGAATCCATTCTCTTTGAATTAATTTTTGATTTTCATTATCTTTTTCTACACTTACTTTTTTGTCTAGTCTTCTACTAAGTACATTTGCTTTTTCCATCTTTGTTTCTAGCACATATTTCAAGGTAAAATTGAATCTTGACAGATATAATGTCTATCAAGCTTGCCTTCTGTTCAATTTCTGTACTTTCATAAGATATTTTAAATTCTTGTGGTCTGTTCAAATCTTGAACTTGAATTTTGCACCCTCTAATAGATACCTCCATTTTTAGTTTCCTTATTACAGCTAACATTTCCTTATCATGGATTTTGTAGTTTTTCTCCATCCTATTAAGAGATTTTGAGAAATATGCTATAGGTTTCTATTGTCCATCCTCATACTCCATAGATAAAACTTCTGAAGTTTTGTCACATAATCTAATGTATCCACTTCTATCTAGTCTAGTTATAGACATGAAATCCTTAATAAACTGCTAATAGTAGTTGACTAATCCTAAATATTTTTATATATTCTTGACTTTTTTTACCTTTTCTTCTTCTATCTTGATTTCCTCAAGTTCAATCACCACTCCTAAAAATCCTACTTCTCTCATCTTCCACTTACACTTTTCTAGTTTTATATATGAGTCATTTTCTACCAATCTTTTTACTACCTCTTCCACTACTTTTTCATGTTCCTCTTCATCTTCTATTCTCACAATTATATTGTCAATGAAGCTTGCTATTATGAGACGAAAGTGTAAACAGACTTTCGTCTCATAACACTTGCCACTTTCCCAGTATTGGTCAAGTCCTATAGGATCTTGTTCATCATCATTTGAAATGTAGCTGGAGAATTGGTTAGTTTAAAGAATATAACCATAGGTTTAAATGACTCTTCTGAAGTCATGAATATTGTCTTCTACCTATCTCTTTTCTTTATCTATACATTATTATATTCCCATCATAAATTTAATTTAGTAAATACCTTTTTGTATCTATATTTTATACTAAGTCCAAAATCAAATATAAAGAATAATTATTTTTATAGTCTATTCATTTAAATATCTATAGTCTTGCACCATCTGCTTATTACCATTCTTCTTTCCTACAAAAAACACCAGTGCTATTTGAGGTGACTTTGAGGGTTTGATATATTCTTTTCTCAATTATTCTTTGATAAACCCATACACATTTTCTCTCTCTTCCCTTACAATAGATATACATTCCCCTTTCTCAGCACAAACCTTTCTTTCACTTTTATCATATGATCTCACATCTTCTTTGTTGATATTCTCTTGCTTTCTTTTCAAAGACATGGATTTACTCATAGAATTCTTGAAAAACCAATTTCTTGGCCTCTTCTTTAGACTTTGCTGCTTTCTTCTTCTCATCCCAAATCTCCCATTCTTCTACTACTCTTTTTACCTCCATTGTCCTTTTTTTCTTTGGTTTTTTTATCTCTTTTTCTTTTTCTCATGTTCCTTTTCTTCTTACTTCTTATCCTCTTCTTACTTTTTCTCTTTTTTTGCTTTTACCACCCTAGTTTTCCTTATTTTGGTCTCTACTACTTTCTATATTTTTCTAAACATCTTATTATCTTTACTTTCCCTATTCTCTAATCAATCTCAGGATTGTGGCAAGCTAGCCACAGTATTTCCAAGATCACTTTCCACTTTTGTCCTCCAATCATATTAATCTTCATTCTCTCCCTATGTTCTTGGTAATAGATATTTACTTTTATTGTATGCTCAATAGATTCTTTCTTATTGAATGAACTATTCATATTTTACATATAAATAGATCTTTCAATCTGCATATATATCAAAACCCACTCTATCTATTCTTCTACTGTTGATTCTCTCATTCTTATTCTCAGATATAACTTGTATGCTGTTACAAAACCTCCTACTTTGCTAACTTTCCCATCCAATAAAAACAGTATAGCCATTTCTGCTTGAAACCCATTACTAGGTTTTAGTTCAGCTTTTCTCTTTAATATCATCAACTACTCTTGTATTCTTATAATTTGCTTGTTTCATTATTGTAATCAAATTAATATTTGTTGCTAACTAGTACCATTCCTAGTGACACTTCTAGCCATGTCATACTTCCATGCTAATAACTGTTCATTTAAAGAAAATGGTTTTACTAAAAGTTAAAGTAACAATATGTTAGTTTTGTGGAAAGTATATGTATTTTAGAGTAGAGTAGTTGTTATGTGTACACAGACCATGATCTGTAATATATAAGGTAAACTATTTTGTACTTAGAACTCCATTGAGTTCTCTTGTGATAACACAATCTAAGGTGTTGTTCTTATCTCAACTCTAAGGAATTTAAATTATAATATTAGAACTCAATAATCTTTCTTGAAACCACTCAACTATGAGCCTTTTTTTCCCCTTAATCTCTATTTTATTCTTGACCAAGAAACAACTTAGTCCTTTAGTTAAGAAGAATTGCTAAATCTTAGGTATAAGGAGTATACTAGCTAGATAGAGAAAGCTTAGCCATTTGTTTGTACCAAAGCCCACTGGTGTATTTCAGACATATTATCTAACTGAGTTATATTGACTTATGTTAAAGCTAGATAAGAAGACAAGACCAGTGTTGGCTCTACTCTCAAAATCAAACTTTGCTGAAATATCTTCAAATATCTTAGTAAGTACTGGTAAGCACTCTTCTTGTTCCATCTTACACTGTATACTAACTACTTATTCTACCAACTACTACTTTAATCAAATTATAAACAATTTTGTCTTAAGAAAGATATTCTATACTAAACAGTATTTTTAAAGTTACTACTGTTCTCTTATATAAACAAATTATAAGAGAATTCTGCAGTATAGAGCTACTATACAAAAAAACTAACTAGTATGTCCATATAAGTTTTACATTTACTAAACACTAGTAGGCTTTGATGTAAAATCAACAGCTAAGCTAACTATACTTAGTATATCTCTTAAGCCTAGAGTTTAGTTATTCTTCTTGACCAAAGAATAATATTGCTCCCAGTTGAAAATCATGAGAGAGTAAAGAAAAAGATAGAGAAGGCCCTGAGTTAAACAGTCTCAAGAAAGAATGTCAAGTTCTAATATTATGACTTAAAACCAAAGAGTAAGATCAAAATAAGAATCCTACATTAGAGTTAACACAAGAAAACTCAATGTAGTTTCTAGTATAAAGTCCTTATGAGATGAGATAGAAGCAAATCTTGAAGCTTGCTAAGTAATATTGGCTTTTATAGCCTAAGCAAATAATTTGACCTTAGGTTTAGATTTGGAGACTAAGAAAACAGAAAGAGGTACCACTTAAAGCTTGATAGTTATAGAGGTTATCATAACTAGACTAGATGTTATAACTCAACCAGGACAAGTTATCACAGCCTTGGAAAGAAGAGGAGCCTATGAGATAAATAATATCTTACTTCTGGAGTCAGAAAAAGATATAAAAGAAAGAGAAAAAGCTTTGCTCTTTTTCTTGCAATTTTTGTTAGTGACTGGAGTGAAAGTAATTTCTTTAGCCTATAGCATATTAATAGCTATCTCAATATTAGGAAAAGATATTAGAACAGAATTAACAAGATTAGAACTATAAAAAGTTCTTATAGGTTTCACAAGAGTAGAAGTATCAAGTTGAGATAAACCTTTAAAGCAATCTTATCTAGCTTTAGAAATAGCTTAGAGAAAGTTCCAGACATAAAGGTCAACTCCCAAATTGGAAAAATGACTCAGCTAATCTATGGATTAGATTGAATGATCTAAATATAAGAGCTTAAGATCTTTGGGTACTTTTGGAGATAGTTTCTATCCCAAAAACCAAGTTTCTGCTCTCCTTAGCAGATACTTGGTAATCCCAGCTTATAGTAAATAATTTTCATTCAGGAATTGAGGCAGGAAAAGCAACAGAGAGCTTAAGAGAAGATACTTTCTTGGAGGAAAGTCTGTCTGTAATTACTTTTGAGGCAATAGGTGTTTTAGAATCTGAACCTATATCCTCCTTCTTACTTTTTTTTCAAGAAGATAAACCTAAGACCTTAGGAGAGACATTTTTAAAGGCAGAAGAAGTAAAAACACTCCTTGAGAGATGATTTGCTATACAACAAGTTTGAGGTCTTCTTCTTGAATATACTTGTTTTCTAGCTCTAGAACCAGCTCTAGAGAAATAATTAGGTGACTCTTCAAACTCACCAACACATTGAAAACTGTTCTAGAGATCAAGGAAAAGTACAGAATTTTATTTTGATTTAATTTGATTTTTTGAGTTAACTATGGTAGTAGTTAGAGTAAAAGAAGTTTTTGTGTGGTAAATGAGTTATTTTGTTTTGACTGAAGTTGCCAGCTAAAATATGATCATGATTATACTGAAGAACATGTGTGTGGAGGCTATCAGAAGATGGTACAAAAATCCTACTATCAAGAAAAAGAAGAAATATCTTGGTATAAGATATTGAGATCAACAACAGTTGCTGTGTAATATAAAGAAGATACAAGGATTGTTGCTCTGATAGATACTGCAAGTTGTTCATAGTATAGAGACTAGCTTTGCAGAGGTGTTTGAGTACTTTTTTGACATGCTGGTAATGCACAGACATGTTATAAATTGCTGAAAAGTAGTAGGAGTATTAATAAGACTGAAAGACATTACAAACTATTTAAATGATTCATAACAAGTTTAGAAAGTAGTCTTCTATTCATTACCTTCAGATATACAGACTAGATAACAAAGATCTATCTTGATTAGAAATGAGAAAAATTAGATAGTGATCCTTTTTGGTGATGTATTTAAGTCTATAGAAGTTGATGCAGAGATGTGATGATCCATCTTTCTTCTTGACAAAGAAAACTAAAGGAAAGAAGTTGGTTGGATAAATTCTATATTTAGATTTTTCTCAATGAACTTCTTCAGAGCCTCTTGTTTGAATGCTAAGAGAGAGTAAATAGTGCCAACTGGGGATTGTACATCTTCTTCCAGATTAATTTTGAGGTCATAAGAAAAATGAAATGTAAGAACTTTGGCTTTAGATTTACTGAAAACATCAGTGAACTCATGGTACTTAGGAGAAACCTTGGAAATATTAGGAGCAGACTCTGCTTTGTACATAGAGTCTGTCTGAACACCAGTTGAGTGAAGACATACTTGGAAATTGTTGGAGCCTAGAAGTTTTGATGTGTGGAAAAAAACCAAAACACTAATAATAGTAATATTGAGTTACTTGGAAGTAAATATGGAGATCTTAAATATCAGTATAAAAACCATGGGGTTTAGTGAATGTAGAGAGATGTCAAGAGCTAATGTGATTGCTAATAGAATATTAACTGCAATGTATGATAGATCTTGATTTTTCTGCAAAGATGAATGGAAATTTAATAATCTATTTACTCAGTCAATCAATGGATTGTATTAGGTAAACTAGTTGTATTCAAGGATCAAAGAGTAGAAGAAATCAAGTGAAGTAACATAAAAGTCCAAATTTATACATTTACTAGAAGGAAAGACTACAGGCATAGTAACAATTTCAGAAATAGCACTGTTTGACAAACTGTTAAACAAATAGGGTTCAACTAGCAGAATTGAAGAGGTTTTCAAATAATGAGTACATACATACTTTGAGTCTACAAAATAATAAGTAAACCCAGAGTTGACTAGAGTACAAAATAAGGTAAATAGGATTTTATTAAGATTATCCTAACTAAGGACCAAAAGTGAGAAAAGGAACAGAAAAAAATAATAAGGATCAGAAAGAGCAGAAATATTGAGTCTGACTAAACTTATTGCTATATAAGTAAGTTCAATATAGCTCTTAGTCTATACAGAGTTCTGAAGGTTGCTTTCTATTTTTTCAAGAACTTCTCAGAAGTTGCAATGGTAAATGTTATGATGCACTTGGACACTAGTATTTTTCTTTTCTTTTATCTATTTTTCTTAATTTAATATTTCTTTTCTTTTGATTTTTCTTTTCTTTTTCTTTTTTCTTTTAACAATGAAGAGGCATGTGACTGTGGTCAATTGACATGTCACATGATGTGAGGTCATAGGCCTAGAATTTGGGAGAAGAGACTAGAAGAATGACATTAGGGCATATGTATATAGCATGATATCCTTATGAAAAACATAAGGGTAACATATGGACTACATGTGGACATTAGAGTAGGGTTATTTATTGTTAGCACAGACCATGTATCTATAGTATAAATAGGGTAGCAATATATTGGAGACTCCTTGTTGAGTTCTCTTGTAATCTATACATAGATATCCCACTAAAAGATTTATTGTTTGTATTACTATTGGTCTTTGTGACTAGTAGTTGCCACAGTAGTTGTTGTTGTCTGAGTACTATAGTTTTTTTGAGTGACTGGAGTTTGTTTCTTGGAATAGAAATCTAGCTTGTGGTTTTCTACTTTACAATAGAGGTAGAAGTTGTTGTTAATTCTTTTTTGTATTTTTTTTTCTGGTCAACTTGCCCTTGTTGATTAGCTTTAATAAGAGATTCTCTATAGAAAACTCAATTACTTCCTAAAAGTAGAGAATAATGAATTTGATGATTTTAAGAGTAATAATTTGGCAAAAAGAGCTTTTTAAGAGTGTTGGAAACAAATTTGATAGACTGTGAGATTAGTAGTAAAAAAAGTTTTATTTTTCTTTCTAGAATAAGATTTAAGAGTCTTTCTCTCTACCAACTATACATGATTATGCTTGCAGTCTCACTTCTAGTAGCAATGATCAATAATCATTGCCAGTATATGTATATTCTAGAACAAGGTTAGCTTTTCTTATTCCTAAGTAGAGATAGAATCTTATATTTGATTAGAGAGACTCTAATAGTATCAGTAATATAAAATACTATTCTCCCATCCATTATGATGACTGAACAAAGTTCACAATATTTTATATTTTCAGGGAAATATAAAAATATATTGTGGAATTTACTAATCAAATACAACTTATCTTCAGAAAAACTTTAAAGAACAAAATAAAGTTTTCCAAAAGTAGCTAATATTCTAAATACTCTACTGTTTATTGTAATTTGGTGAAACAATACTGAGCTAATATTAGAATGATAGCATTCAGATGGTCAGAAACATATATCAAAGTATCTAGAATATTATTTGGAAAGGCAGAATATACTTGATAGTAGCAAAGGGATAGTGTATAATAAACTAAGAGTCTTCTAAAGAAGCTAAATACGAGTATAGAGTTAGAGGTCAATGGTAACAAAGTTCACAGGTCTTATAGTAGAACTCAGTAATATCAGAAAGCTAGAAGATCTATTGCAAAGTCTGTAAGGGTTAGGGTTTGAGCTTGTTTAGCTGTGCAAAGGAAAACTAAGTTTACTTACATTATTCAAGTTAAAAGACATAGTGTGTGAAATCCACATTATAAGTAAAAATCTTGTTACTGGACTTTATATAGAGATTATCCAGCATATTAGCAGTTTCATCTACAGAGTCTGAAAGGCTAAAATACTAATGGAGCTTACTAATAAATCAGTTCTAATCTGAAAGCCAATTTTAGAAGATATTCTCATCTTTTTAGTTGAGATTTACCTCAAACTAGTCTTGAGCAATTTCTAAAAGATATACCATAGTAAATTGTTGAGCTTATTTAGTTTAGTACTATTAAAGAAATAAAAAATATGAGCTTTAGTTCCTTATGAATTTGAAGAAGGTACA
>Ga0157363_1003428_pt1 | contig 14328 bp, 8 predicted proteins | sample AttsexASBM1_FD_111477 | JGI IMG/M metagenome (GOLD analysis project Ga0157363, IMG submission 111477) | Fungus gardens microbial communities from leaf cutter ant in Ribeirão Preto, State of São Paulo, Brazil - Atta sexdens ASBM1 | ecosystem: Host-associated > Fungi > Mycelium > Unclassified ...
CGCGCACACACACACACACACACACACACACACACACACACACACACACACACACACACACACACACACACACACACACACACACACACACACACACACACACAAGTGAAAATATTATATAACTAATATTAAAATATAGGAAGAATATCTTTCGATAAGAAATTTTTCATCAAATATTAGAAAATATCATATACTATCTAAATGTCTTATATATATCTTGAAATAGAAGGATAAAATAATTAAGCTGTCTTTGGCATTATAAATCTTAATAGCAAAGAAATTACGTAATAACATATATAAATTTACTAAAATTAATTTGTGACAGTTTTTATTTTATCTCAACGTAATCGCATTACGAAGATTTATTTCATCAAATTCATTTGATATCATGCATCAATCGAAAATTATTAATTAATTTTGATTTCGCACAATAAGCCGATTTTACTTACAAAAAAATGACAAGATTTTTTTGTCATTTATATTTTTTATAAATCTCTACTCGTCGGAGAGCAATCTCCTAATTATTAGATATTCCATACTTATACGTTCATGTATATGTTTCATAATTTGAAAAAAAATATTTCGTAAAATATGACTGTATATCATTGCATTTTCAATTAAATTTAATATTGCGTTCAGTTTATTTATTTTAATATCTATAATATATTCACAATGTCACTGCATTTTCAGTTAAAGTAATATCGTGTTCAGTTTATTTATTTTAATGAAGATCGTATTTAATATAAAAATTAAATAATTAATCAGCGTCACAAGTACTTATAATAATAAAATTAAAGAAATTAATTATTTCACGTAAACAACATAGCATACACTTGACAAACTAACAATTGTATAAATACATTATCAATATGGATAGCTGAAATGCACAAATGTGCACGGCGAGCACTGTGATACTAAAGCTTTAGGATAAATTGTTCCGTTGGCATAACGAACGTTCCTTCGTTAGCTGTATTCGAGTCGCATAGCCCCGGCAGCGCTGAGCAAGAACATGTGCTTGCAATCAAGATGTTCGATAGCCAAGAACCAATTAAGATTACAAAGAGAAGTCGATGGCTACAATATTACTGCATTAACCGAGACCCGAATGGTGGCCGGCACGGAACGCGCCAGAGAGAGGGTTATTCTCTTAAATGTAACCTCGTCCGACGCTTGTTAAAGTTAATGAATTCCGAAGCGTATAGTATAGCGCGGGCGTATATAGGAGACGTGATATTTGTCAATGTTGTTAATATACGTGCTTACTTATCTACAGTAGGGAGGATCAAATTTTCCAAGAAATTATGCGTATACGTATAACTATAACAAGGACACGAGTAAGATGAAACGTGTTTAAAAGCGACAAATTAATATATCAGAGAATATTTATAGGTGTTGGAAAAGAAAATTTTGCGAAAAAAAACTCGTTGCGAGTTGTAATATTTTTGCCAAGGTATTACGTGGCTACAACATTTTTATTATAATTGACGTATACACGTGCAATTTTGAAATGAAGAAATATTTTATTCGGACTATGGAATACGCGCTCGGACGTATTCATTCGTCTTTCCTCCGCGCGACGAATTTCCCGGTAAACGTCGCAAATCGGAAAGCCCATATTTCGAAAGTAACTCTTCATTTGGCCGGAGGCATGTGGCTCGTAGTGTACGCGTGTATTTCCTTCCGGTGCAATGCGGCTCGACGGAGCTGCTAGCTAGTCGCGACTGTATGATTTATTCAGACGGCACGGCGTAACCCGCGAATATTGTTTGCGCAACGGTCCGCGGGAATAGAAGACATCGGCGTTCCATAAACAACACATATATTTTGGAAATAAGAACGGCGAGAAATGCGTCTGGTTGCATCGGTCGTGTTCGATTGCGTTTGATGCATATATATATATATATATATATATATATATATATATAGAGAGAGAGAGAGAGAGAGAGAGAGATACACGGAGTGTACACGTAATAAAACCGATAGCGTACCCGAAGAGAAATTCATGTTCCGAGGTGTTCGCCTACGAAATACAATTACGTATTTACCGAACCAAGAGAGAGATCTCTCGGCGTAGCGGAAGGGAGATATCGTCCACGTAGGAATATCATGATTTAACTCTCTTAATTTAATATTCGCAGGATGTTTTTTCTTTCTCCCCGTCTTATCAAGTAATATAATTTACTTTTTGTGTAATTTATCTCTCAGAACCGTCCGTTATGTCTGGTCGGAAAAGTGGCAGACAGAAGATGTGGCATCGCGACATATTATGTCCAAAGCGTGAGACGGCGATATTAGATAGAGGATAACTCGTTCGTCAGTCTGAAAGGGTTAATTCGCATTTGCGCGATACATACCCCATAGGCATTCAGAATCCTCATCCAAGAATCGACTCTGGATCGCGTACGCGCGCGTCATGCAAATAAGAACCGATGCATATCTTTCCATTAATGAGCCTCTCCTGACACGCCGCTCATATAACACGTAAATTGCGAATTAAGCTTTAGGAGCACACGTAATCCACTAATTGCGAAAAGGATTAAATTCTCGACCGGTTGGATAAAGAGAGGAAAAAAAGGAGGAAAAGAAACGACTCTCGATTTGATAGGCGTTGGGATTTGGCGGCGTCCGCGTGATTTCGCTCGTTGCATCGTGGATGATGGAGCGGCGGGATGCGGATGCGACTGCGACCGCGACCGCGGCAGCGGCAATGGCGGGGCGGCGATCCTGAATCAGGGTGACTGCGTAAACGTATGCATGAGCCCCGGTAAACTCGTTCCAGGTGCCCCTGGGTCCGCGCTGCTTAATTCAAGAGGCTATTTCGTCCGCGTGAAATGCGTGACTGCTCACGCCCAGAGCATTAAATCGCGCGGGCTTGCCGCGCATGCGTCGACAATTAAAAGGGGCGTAATGTCATCGACCTTGAGAACCCTGAGGAGGAGCGACCAAGTATTCTCTCACAAACGACGACGGTCGATCAACGTCGCGACGACGCTGCAAGGAGGAAACGATTGTGCAAACGAGTGTATTATCATTGAGCTCGTCGCGATAGACTTAACGTGCCAAAGATATCTTCTCCGCGTTTCTAGATTAGAGCGATGTTCTTTCGTAATATCGATTCGGTTCGAAATGCGATCGACTTTGAACTCGGCTTCTTTTCTTTGTTGAACTAAGCTTTTCACATCGTAAAATGTAAAAGAATGCATTTGGTATAAAATTTCAATCAATTATAAATCGACAAATTTGCTGCTTTAATAAAAATGAACAATAAAAATAAATTATTAGCCATTCGAGTCCTTAGCATTATTTGTTGCATATATAATACGTATAATAAAAATATATTGTCAACATTATATATTGCATTTTGTCACGAAATTTTGGTATATATTTATTTTTCAAAGTTATATTAATGAATAGAAGTGAAATATGAAAAATAATGATATTTCTTGCTTGCTCTAACGCTGCTTTTCATAATTTGATTATATTAATTTGTATGAAAGTTTAATAAAAACAGACAATATATTAAATAAAAAAAATACGCATTCCAAAACTTATAGAAAATGAGAATGAAATTTAAATGAAGTTGGTTATTGTTCTCATTCAAAATGTTTTGAGGTACTCTACAGCATAATTTTACTCGGTCTCGCATTCATGGAGAAAATGTCGGTTACCATGATGACATTATTCTCCCTGCGCTAAACAACAATGCTACGGATCGCCATGATGGTACACGATCCTCTCATTTTATTTTCCGCTTTTCTATGTTGCTCGAGTTTTATCATGGTTGATAGTCAGTCGATAATTGTATAGCGAAGAGGTATCTTTTATAATAAATCTTCAGAGGAAATTTCAGTATTGACGTCTGCATTAACCTTTGGATGCATCCCGTGCATTCGCGTTGCTTAGCATGTATTTCATCGTATTATTAAAAAAACACCGTACACGTTTTGTATCCTAAAGATCCCTTTTTTTTAGCTTACCAACAATTGTGTCGGCGTGAATGCTCGTGCGTGTAATGCAAAATTGCACGCGTTTGGAATATATTGAAAATTTAATGGATTAAAAAAAAATAATAGAAGAAAAAATGAAAATAAAATTATATTACGATGTAGTTCAGTAATGCATCCGAATTTATGCGTAATATAACGCGATTATATTACATGCTAAAATTAGCGACATTCCATTCTTTTTTTTCCACCTTTATTCTACCGTCGTCATACCAAAGAATTCTTTCTCTCAGCGAGTCTGCCATTTTCCTCGGCAAGCCTTTGTCCACGTCCCGGACAAAAGGAAAACATAATTCCTCTAACTTGCGTTATTCTTACGACCCCCTGGGCACTGGCATCAAAAAGAAACAACCAGCATTTTCTTTGTTACCTCGTCGTTCGTCGCTCGTTGTTTCTACCACGACTATTATCGTCCTTATCGTCTGTAACGGTCTGTAGATTTCAGAAATCGTGTCTGTCGTACAGATTCTTTCACACCGTAACTCTTGTATCCTGTTACCATGATTATCACATTTTTTTAAATACTTTTCACATATTCATCATTATGAATGAAAAGCAATAAAATAAAAATAATTCAAATGCCTTAGAAATCGTGTCAACTGAAAAATTGGAAGATTTAAGTACTTGTAAAGATATATGATAAAATATACACGATAAATATTCATACAAGGCATTCGAGGAAACGAGTTAATTATCGAACGATAAATTCTTCCTGTGATATTTGTCGTTAACCTATTTCTCTTTCAATAATGTTATAATATGAATATAGATATTATCTTTCCATATCGCATCTTCTCTATTTCTAACTCTCGTCGTCTCTTTTTTCATCCAGCTTGTCTTCTTGTTGCTCTTAATCACGAAATTCACAAAACCGCTCACGTCAGAGGGTCTCCGGAAGAGTTCTCGTAGTACTCCCAGTGCAGTAACTTTCATTTTATTTCCAACACAGTTTCTGGTTTCCTTTGAAAAGCTCAACTTACTTTCACCCTCCCCTTTATCTTTTCTTTTTCTCCAGCTGAAAATCAGCTCCGCCGCACGTACTGCTAAAGAGACGAGGAAGAAGGCAGAAAATGTCAAGGGGAAGTCAAAGGGACACGCTGCAAAGTAAAGCGAAAGGAAATCGATTGAGAATAATGTATCCTTTCGATCTGAAAAGCGTAGCGTATGAGAGCGAATATTTCAACCGGTAATATTTCGCGAAATATATCTTTCTGTCTACTTTATCTATGCACCGTCTTTCTGAAATGTCTTTTTACATTACGCTGCACGAAAGCGAGAAAAGGGATGGTCGGCCTTCGCTCCTGCTTTCGTAGCACTCGCGTTGCTTCTCATTAGAAACGTCGACTTCGCGACGAGAAGCTTGACTCGAGCTTGAAAGAGTTTAAGCTTTTTTTTCTGCCCCGCCGCTTTTATTTATCGTCTTTCCTTTTCGCGTACATGAAGATTCTCAATTTTTCAAACAAATATATGAGAAAAGAGAAAATTGCATCGTAAGTAAGTAAAGACAAATGCCTGAAATTGGCCAAGAATAATTCCATTCGACAAAACATGGCGAGAAATGGATAGATTTCGCGAGAGTGTGCGCGATATATTATCCTTCGACAAGACTCTTAGTACTTATATGAGATTCCTTAGACGAGAAAGAAAAGAAAAAAGACTTTCCAATACTCGCTGTTTCGCTACTTTGCTCAGTTCTCGTCCACCGACTGAGTTTCTGAAATCGCTGGCTTCTAGTTTTCATCCTCCGCAGCTATTTTGAACTAGCCTACAAATTTTAGTGCAGTTTCCGATTTGCCTGCAGAATTTTAAGACGTTATTTTCTCTCGTAATATCATTCTCGGTTGCACTTCAAGCTTTCTGTACTTTACCAAGATAGACGGTAAGAAATATCAGAAAGATGTGTAATCATAAGGAATTCTTGCCAATTACGCGAGTTCTTCCTTCTTTTGTTGATATTGGCTCACTCACGCTAGCTCGCCTACAAAATTTTCAAAATTGCTCACTTCAAAAGTTTCCGTGACCCAGTAACTTCTAACGACTTTTATTTCACGTTTTAAAGTCCTCGAGCTCCTGAATCTCTTCAGAAGTTCCTTTATTCGTTCTCCTTAGAGCATTTCTTTCTTGTACCAATGCATAGAGGATGTCCTGGAATTGGTAAAAAATGAATAGACTCCTTCCTTGTAAAATTTAGAATTGATATTTTTTTTTAGCCAAAGTATCGAAACGTTTATATTTTTGTAAGTTGCAGTCTTTAAAGCAACAAGAGAAATTAACTTTCGAAAGGATTGTTTAACGATACATATCGAGTGCATATCAATTCTACATTTTTTAAATCTTTCTCTTTCATCCTTCCTATCACGCACAGATACAGAAAAATGAAACATCCTTTCTATCCTTTGCTTTACGTCAGACGACAGAATTTTCAAAAATCGATCGCCGCGAGGAGTCCTTCTTGAGGGAATCTACAGTAACTTAGGCGACGCTTATTTCGTTTTTTTTTGAAGTAGTTTCCGGTTTTCTTTGAAAGCTCCTTCATTTATCGTCTTTATATCTTTGCTCTCTCAGCTTGGGTTACACCGAATTCACCGACTATTGCACACCTTGCTAGATAAGGATAAAAAACCCCAACCGTGGATGGAGAATAAAGAGACACGCGGCTACATAAAACGAGAGGAAATTGAGCGAGGATAATGCGAACTCTCGATCCGAAAAGCAGGCCGAGCGATAGAAGCACCATCAGAATTTTCTCGAAGGAACTTCCTGGCGGAGGAACGTAATATATCATTATTGACGTAGTCTAATATCCTCTCAGTATTTGCTTCTCATGTATTTGCTTGACCATGTAGAATACACGATATATTCATAATGTCTTATTTGTATATGGACAATAATGTAAAAAAGGAAGAGTTAAAACACATATAATTTATATTTTTCTAAATAAAAATAATCTTATAATGACTCAATAAAAATAAACAATAAATAACAAGAAGGGGTTACAAGCCAGATTTTTATTTCGAATTCTTAGAACATACGTTTCGACCTTATTATTAGGCCATCTTCAGTGTAAAGAAATTAAACGCAAATTTGACAAAATTAATAAAACGGTTAAAATTATACAATTTATAGTTACGCAAAAAGTTGGTAATATTTATTCTATTTATCTTCCGCACAATGCAATGCTTTTCATTCTGGTAATATTATCGGTTATATTCTTCCATTATAACAGTTACAATAAGTCCATAATGATGAAAATATTGAACATGATGATTCATTAAATAAAAATATATCAGCACACATTCTCAACTGCGATTGGTAAACCAGGATATAATTAGTAATTGAAACAATGAGTCAATTTAATTCGCAAGAAGCAAATGCGATCAGAGATAAAAATTGAAACCAGTTCAATCAAATTGCTTGTATTGTATTATCATTATCTTCAATATTTTTATCATTACAGACTTATTGTGACTGTTATAATGGAAGAATATAACATTACCAGAACGAAAAATATTGCATTGTGCGGAAGATAGAATAAATACTACCAACTTTTTGCGTAACTATAAATTGTACAATTTTAACCGTTTTATTAATTTTGTTAAATTTGCGTTTAATTTCTTTATACTGAGGATGACCTAATAATAAGGTCGAAACGTATGTTCAAAGAATTTAAAATACATAAAAATCTAGCTTGTAGTTCCTTCTTGTTATTTACCGTTTTATATTTTCTGTGTGCAGAAGAAACGCATGCGAATATTTGAGATAAAATATCCCTTCTAAAATTGCTATCTGGATCACTTTGATTCGTAATATCCTTTAAAAGGATAAATGTCAAAAGCGCGGTGGGATGTCATTTCGTTTCGTTCTGACTTCGCTTCCTTGTTGTTTTGCAATGACTGTATTTTAATTCGCTCGTGCGAAAGAAATTTTAACCGCATGGTTACTCACGGAAATACTTCTGTTTCACTTGGTGTATAGTGCTTTCACAGTTAGTTACGTTCGCTCGAGTTCTCTGGTGTGCTTTTAGTTTTCTTTAGGAAGATTTCATGATATTCTTCGACTTTCGTATTCTTCCGAGAATTCTATCTGTATTATTCGGCAATATATAGATGAATTTAAATCTTGAGAAAAAAGTCTTAAGAAAATTTATTAACTGGAAAATTTATTAACTGGGATTTTATTGTATAACTGTATTGAAAACATGAGATGAAATATTAAAAAATTATTATCTCGTATCTCGATAAAATTTTATGCTTTCGAGTATTATGTAACAATCAGTTACGTTACGTGATTTATTTTTTGTATTATCATCTTGATAAAATTTAAAACTGTCACGTACGTTTATACTTTAGCGTTGTTATCTCTCGCATAAATTTAGATTCCAAATAATATTTATTTAAAATGTTGACAATATAAAAGCTAATTTCTACTATTTCGATTAAAATCTAAATAATTCTGTCATTTTGAGACATGTCGAATTCATTCGTCAGTCTCCGGTAAAAGAAAAAAAAAAATGAAAAACACGCAAGCGATGATAAGCGAAGCGAAAGCCGATCGTTCTATAATAGCATTCCTTTATTCCATCCTAAAAAGCGAGCAAACCGATCGACAGCGACGGATCTCCCTTTCCATGTGCACGATATATTTCCACCCCATAATTTCATCCCTCCATCCTCCGTGTACGTGCTTGGAAATTAAAGTAACGGACGAGTCGCCGCCGAGTGCAAATTTCGCGTACGTCTGCCGGTAATGCTATTAGCGTGCGTCGCTAACACGTCGCAAAAAGTTCGTTCTTCGCGAAAGGCGAGTTAATTCGATTAAAACTCGCACCTCTAACAAAACTGCTGACACTTTTAATATGTCAGTGTGCGTCCAACTTTCTAACTATAATCTATCGCCAAATGTTAAGAAGTAAAAATACATGGTGAAAATATTATTAATCTCACTAACATTTGAAAAATTATCGTAATTTTACCTCTCTCTAATTTTTCTTTACTTTTGTATGCGTTTTTGCGCAAAGATATATCACATATCAAGAACATGGCAATCTGCATCAAAATGATCGTGAGATTTATATGACAATGATTTTGGAGAAATCAGACATTTAATATAACCGCAAGTGGGGAAAAGCGTTAATTATAAAGCGGTACACATAATGTGCGGGAAGGCAAACGTGAGAGCGATGCACGTGAAGCGCATAGGGACAGATGTAAATAATGATATAGTATTATTTACGCTAGCGGCGCGCCACGTCGTGCAATGACGCAATTGTGCCAATCTAATTGCGGTTCACGCCTGAGCATGATGCATGCCGAACGCGTGCGACACGAAACAAGAATTCGTACGCTCGTTATCCGTGATTTTCTTCCGACGTTATCTTCCTTCCCTTTTGCAAATGATGGATGGACAATATCGGTGACGAGTTCAGGTTTTTCCGAAAACAGGACGTTGTTCGTGATAATCAGTAACGACGTTGTCGAAAAGATGTCTCCGTGTAATAAAACGATACACGTCGCATATCAACCCGGGCAAGTGCGTGAGTGCACCAGCCGTGAAACATAATCGAGTTATCGCGTAAAATGTAGTTCCGACTGTCGTGACCAGGCTGTAATTCCCTTTTGGAATTCGCGGAGGACGCATAACGCCGTTTCGGATGTGGTAAAAAAAAAAAATGGGTACACGCGAGATACATTTTCCTGTCCGGCGATTTTCACCGCTCCCACTTTTTCATCATTTAAACACCGCGCAATAGCGATATGCAGAATGTTATCATGGCGCGAGATAGCGTATGGAAGAAAATGTTGGAAGGTGACAAAACAGTCATTCGTGCTACAGAAATGTGACATACCGCTGGAGTTCAATGGGACGCTTATAAAATGTGTCAGAAAGTTAGTTGTTAATCCAACGCATATTATTGTTATATTGTATAATAAAATACTTCTCGAAAGCGGAGAATGCGATATATATTTGAATGCGATATAATTTGGGTCAGTTTAAAGCGCATAAATATACGCGAAAAATAATCTCTATGTTTATCTGTTACAGCAGAAACGCGGCAATTGGCGTAAAGCAATCTCTTTTTCGCATATCTATAGTATCGGGTATTGAACGCACACCAAAGTTATATATCGGTTTCAATCCTTGCTCAAAAATACAGTTTATTTGTGCTTTATTGACAGTTCCAATTTTACATCGATTTCCTCGATTTTCGTATTCTCGTTTCAATACAATTTCTCATTTTGCATATTTTTCCAGATAATAATCTCGATAATAAAATGTTGTTTGAGCTTGAAAGTTCTTTCTCATTTATTTACATTAATTCTAACTCGAGATCATTCGTAAAAAGCTGCCATTTTTTTTCGCAGTATTCGCGTAGACGACGTAGATCCGTCCGATCCAACGAAACATTCCTCTCTTATCCGAAATAAGATAAAAACTCCGTCGTTTCGACGATCGAGCGCGAGAAACACGAGGGTAGAGTGAGCGGAATCGGAGAACGGTCTTTGGGAATCGATACTTTCGACGTCGTTCGAAAGCGATGCCTTCGAAACGAGTTACTCCTAGCTCTGAGTTTCTTCGCAAAAATTTCCCAGGTATTGTGTTTCTCCGGTAATTGGGTACTTTCGGCCTTATCCCGGTCGAGGTTTCCCCGAAAATAGCGTCCAATCCGGTAGCGAGAATCCGTTCGAAACTTCTTCTACTCGCGTAGTCGATTGGATGATGAGAGCATCACAATTTGCTTAACCCTCTTTTGCATGTGGCGAAAATGAAGCCGTAACTTGCATTTCGAATTTGAAGAGAGGATAGCGAAGATCTCGAACGATTTTTTTTTTTAGTACTTATTTTTTTTATATGCCGATCGATACAATCGGATATTTTCGCGTTTCTCGCTCTAACGCCGCAGATTGTGAACCTGAGACGAAAATCCAGACGAATAGGAGAAATGGGAATGTCTATCTGTGTATATTGTATTGCATATAGAAAAGATATACGATATATGCGACAAAAGTAGATATAGAGTATGGGATGCGAGCAAACGAATGGACAATACATATAAGAATAGATGTAGAATCGATATAGAATCTCAGGATGAGTAGACTTATTTTTCGATGACGATCGAGAAATCTCTATGTGGAAAGATATATTCTAATATAGATAATTATACTTTTAAATAGCCTGTATCCCTTTAAATAATGTAGAGAAAGGCGCGGAAAGGACTTTCCGTGTTCGTTCACTTTAATGTTACTGGAATAATTTAACGCGACCTCTGCCGTCTCTCGTTATTGACGTGCCACTAACGCGGTAATGGATTCTTACTTAATGATGAGACCCGCTCGGATTTCTGCCAACAACCTATCGAAATGGCGGAATAGTTCAGCATCACTGTACATCAAGTCCTTGGGTCGAGAGATTCCATGTTGCCTCTAGAACACTTCATTTACGCTGAAAACGTTTGCGATACGTTCATGCAACTCGATGTTTTTCCTCTACCCGTTTTCTCACGAGAAAAATTATTGTACACACGCATATATACGTATCTGCGTAATAGTATTTTTTCGCTTTACTCGATATAAATTTATTAAATTAACCAATTTTAGCCCCCCCTCCCCTCCCCCCGTAACTCATCCGTCAGTTTGAATTTTGATCGAATCTTAATTTTCTTCTCTTGCCTACACTTTAACTATCATCTAGAAAGACCGCTAACTTCCTCAAGCCAGGCTGCAAGATTGCCTTGGTCTTTTTAGCTTAGCAGAACTTGCATATCATGTGTCAGGCGCAAAAATCCGAGGAGTAAAAGCTAATGCTTCTACACTTAGTTTGAGCTTTGACTACACGCGAGACAGTCTCGATTTAGCCTCCGTCTCGTCTCGAACGAAAATGCACTTCTAGACAGAACATCGGCGTCGATTATTCCAAGTATTAAAGAATTTCATACTACTGAGTTTCTACATTTAAATGTTTAAATTTCTTGCATATTTTATCAATGAATGAAATTCCATTTATTTTAAGATAATATGTAAAAATAAGTTGACTTATTATAAGTAGTAATGTTTAATATTTAATAAAAAAGAAGCTTAAAATGCAGCGTATATATTTAAATTGTATAACCGATTATTTTTTTGTAAGCTAGTTTATTTTTGCATAACTCCACATTCAAACAACTTTATAATTTAATAAAATGAGAAATATTTACTGTTTAGTATAAAATCACTGTCCATATTCGAGTAAAATTTTCAACGCAACTTTGTTTATTAATTTTACTGATAAGTCAGCAAAATAATTTTACAGCTGCGTAAGTCAATAATAATGTGCGAAATCTCAGATGTGCAATTATCAAGCTCGGCGCCTATGTCACGAATTTCCGTCGCGATGCTGTCGCTAAAAATACATGCTTCGTGTATGCAGTCGTCTGGAGTACACAAGGTCATTGATCCTAATATGCGAATATACAGGTCAATTTTTATTTCCTGACAAAGGAATCTTAAAAAAATACCAGACTCTTAAATATCAGATCAATAATTCTTGTCCATAATTTCTCATTTAACCTCACATCTTATTAATTTTTAGAATAAATTAATTTCTATTACTTCGGAAATAACGAAAAAATAAATATATTGTATTAAATATCAATGTAGGAATGGCAACATATTTTTATTTTTATACTACTTTTAAATCAAAAACACTAAAAATTTATCTTGCTTTGACATTGCAAAAGTAAATATTTTTTTTTATTAAATCACCAACGAATTTTTATTAAATCATGCTACAAAATAAATAGGTAAAAATTATATGACAGTACGATTTTCCATTCATCGGCTTTTAATAATTTCACTACACGTAATTCTTAAATAACTAGACATATATATCATGATTAGATGTGTGGGAAATATTTTTGCATCTCAATAATTCGTGAGCAAGACAAGGAGATTCGTCAAGTATATTCTCGCGAGACAATGGCAAGGCTCGTATTAATTCGCTGTGAGAAAGCGACGCGCGTCTGTATTTCAAAATGGCTTATGAGTACAATTTCGGTCGACCAAATGTACTCCTCTGAACAATAGCTAGATGCAGCACAGAGTTCTCCGAATACGCTTTAACCAGATTACATACGCTTCGGATTGCGAGAACCGCGCCGTTTTATGTACACGCACGCGCTATAATTGGAGAAATACTCGTGAGCTCCAAGTAAGCCGCTTTACTTCTTATCCGCAGTGATTCTCGGCAAATTATTGGATTCAAAAGGACTTTTGCATCAGTTGTAATATCCCATTAATAAATTCATTTGTCGCAACGGCATGTTTTATTCATTCGATATGATGAGCTTTGTCTAATTTAAGCTTTGTCTAAATTACTAATTTATCTCAATTTAATTAGCCACGTACGTCAAAAAAATAAATAAATAAAGAGAGAATAAGAATTTATAATAAATAATAGATTAATAAGAAATTATATTATCTTGCAATCTACGTTATTAAACGCGAAGCATCCATCACTATGATATTGCCGTCATATCGATATATTTAGAATGCATTGAGAGAGAGGGAGAGAAAGGCTAAAATATTAGAGCGATATCAGATATTCAGTAAACATTCGAGGAATGGCTGCTATATAGTAATAACAATGTTACTAGTGTTGTGTTATGCGTACGTCTGATACACCGTGTCAATGAACAATGTTTCGTATATAATGTGCGTGTGCGTGTCTATATACTCTTGTATATTTACTCCGCACTTATCATCATATATCTCGTTTCTTACGAGCAGTCAATCATAAATTTTACAAAGTGCGTCATGAATGCCTCCAGTGAAGGACTACTTCACCAGCTTGGAATACATATAACAATCGAGTTACCTATTCGCGCTCGCGAGAAGTAAAAGTTCTCCATCATTCTGCTGTCTCTTAAATCGAAGGACATGATACTGGAGAAGATGTGACCTACATCGTGTATAGCGTCATAATAAAAAAACAAAATAAAGTAATGAGTTTTCATGTCTTTCAAGACTGCATTAACCGCGGAATACTGAAGATTAATAAAAAAGAAAAAGGACAAAATATATCCATCATATATCCTTCCTAACCTCTGGAAAAGTTGATGGCGAGAACATCACGGTGTGTAAATCAATTCTCTTTCGCTAACGTTACGTCGATGAAGTTGAAATGGATTTGAGTAGAACATCTACGAAATAAGTGCGCGCGCGGGCGACTTGGTCGACGTTAAATTTTTCTCAGAATTCTGGAGCGAATTTTCTTTTCGCCGAAGATAAAACGAGAGTTGACTCGAGGATGGCGGAAGGAGTGCGGAGTAGGAAGAAGGCGCGCGCGCGCG
>Ga0157363_1003429_pt1 | contig 14326 bp, 5 predicted proteins | sample AttsexASBM1_FD_111477 | JGI IMG/M metagenome (GOLD analysis project Ga0157363, IMG submission 111477) | Fungus gardens microbial communities from leaf cutter ant in Ribeirão Preto, State of São Paulo, Brazil - Atta sexdens ASBM1 | ecosystem: Host-associated > Fungi > Mycelium > Unclassified ...
ATTTATAAAAATGTTTTATATATAATTATATAAAATTATATATAGTTATATATAAAATTGATATGTATATATGTATATATAAGTATATGTAATTGTATATTTTATATATAATTACATATACTTATATATACAATATGTCTATACATATAGCTTTTTTTCGGATCTCTATTCTTCACGAAGTTAAACAATTTGTTTCTGCGAAGCTCGTTTATATTAATGTAGCAAGATGAAATGAAAATTCATGGTGAGCAACTTGTACTATCGAATATCTTTTAAAAGTTGCACCTACGTGTTCTAAGATATATCATGTGCACATCACATGATGCAATTATGTATTGCATCATGTAATATAATGCTTCACTGCACTTTCGCAAATGTTAATACACCTAGAAAAAAAAAATTTATTCCGGTAACGTACTTCAAGGATATCAAGTGCAACAATTTAAATTAGCGATTGCAATGAATTGCAGTTATGCATTAAAAAATTTGCAGGAAATAATAAAAATCAAGAATAGCAGAACAATTTTTATTGAATGGAAATTTAAATATTCTATTTTTGTGTGTAATTTGTCATGATTTCACTATTATGTATGATCCATGTTACATAAATAAATAAACGATACCTTCACCTACTTTAACTGCTAGGGAAGTGAAAGTATGCTTTATTTCTTGCATTGCACGATCGAATTTTTCATAATAATAAATAAGACAAGGAATATACTTGTTATACGTGAATTATCGGCTTATCGTATGATGACATTCCGTTGTGATTGCGGTTTCATATTGTTGCTTGCTCGCGAATTGTTGAGAGCGATAACTACACACATTTATATACATATATGTATATATATATATATATGTACATATACATATACATATATATCGCGTGTTCCGGAACTCACGCCATATCTCTGAAATATTAGATATTAAAACTGAAGTGAATATCTATCGTTCCATATTTGAGACATATATTTATAAAGATACTAAGTCTTCAGAGCAGAAATCACCAAAATCTGTAATACAGTTATTGTTGTTATCTGTAAGACCCATTCTTTTTTGATTGAAAGGCACTAATTAATTTTAAGGAATCGAAGCGACATAACTGATATCAAAAAGAATGAATATTAAGTTGTTTGTTTTAATAACATAATAATTTAAATTTGCAGATGTAACATAAAGAATATAATTGAATGAGTCTAATAGACCGTCAGCTCTGGAGGATTAAAGATAATTACTTCCTGTAAGCTTCTCTTCTTAAGTCATCTCTATTCTTCTAAGTTATCGGGGGCACTTCAATTTAATTTTAGAAATGTTTATCTTCCGAAAATTGTTTCATTCTTATAGATTCTCCGAAAGACCGACGCATCAGTTCCTCGCGCAATGTATTTATCAGTCATGCTAAATAATAATCTAATCACACTTGACAGTTTAAACAGATCGCATCTTAATCGCGACTCAAATGTCATAATCATAATTTATATAGTGACATCTAATAAAATCTTGCAATCGCCGATATCATTAGGAAGGTCAAAATCAAACTATGAGCTTTTTTTTCAAAAATTTATTTCAAAGATAGGATTTATTGTATTTCGATGCAATCGCGGCTCGTGTTTGGTAAAAGATGCAGATGATTAAGAATCAAAAGAGCGCTGATGAACGCTTCTATTTCGGTAATATCGTCGCTGGCAGCGGTAACGTTGCCAAAAAGTGAATTTGCATCGATCAGAGATCAAGCTATAGTTTCCTCGAGTGAAACTCGTGAGACAGTGATTTAGGTCGACCAAACTTCAATGGTTGCTCGTGCTATATATCGTGAGATTGCAAACATGATCGTGATTGATCCATCTACGATTGACGTGAATCTAATAATAGCGCGGGTGATTCCGAATGTAATTACTTCTCGTCATGTGGATTATGAAATATAAAAATATTTGATTAATATTCTCACAAACACTATTCTACCTCTCTCCGATTGAAATCTTGTGGGGCCCTTTAAAAAAAGCCTTTTGATAAATTACGATAGCAGTTATAGTGATTACATTAAGTTGACTAACTGGATAAGTACGTTGTTAGTATTTGCCATACGATCATGTGATTAGCTTACAATGAAAAAGTAGAATACAAATTTTCGACGAATGACATATCATCTCCTTTCATTCCTGTATCATTATAGATAATAAAGACGTGTTTGTATCACTAATTTAATATTATCGTTTTGTTTTTTTATCACACAACACATCTCTGGATAAAATATATTTATCTAATTTACTTAACATGTACCTTCATACAACTGATTTAAATTTTAATTGATTATTTGAATATTTGTGAAAATCTCCAATTGAACTTATCTAATCAAATTTTAATTAAAAAGATTTGGAGAAGTCATAATGTGAGCTTATCTCAAGCTTATATAATTAACTCTTTTTCTGCAATTATATTTTTACTTCCTCCATCGGCAATCTAGATCTTTTACGTCCAACTCATTTTTTTTACTGTTTTAAAGATATTTTTTTAAATATGGAAAAATTCCAGTAACTTTCCAACATCTCTATTACATTATCAAATAAATATAAGAGGAGGACCGCCTCCCTTCTTTATTTCGAAGACATTTGAAAATGAAATTTCGCTCGTGCTAAAAAAGATCCAAATTGTAAACGGAGAGTTAATCGTGTTTAAGTTTTCTCAATGTTTATTATAAAAGTTATTATAAATTTTAATCTTTAAAGAAATAGATGAGATAAAAATTCTATTTTCGTAGTTACAGTTTTTTAGTATGTATATATAGAATAAAATTTACGTTATTTATATTTTTATGAGCTACGGAAAAATAAAAATAATGACTTTTAAGATTTTTACACTATTTTCTACAATATTTTTTTCAGAACAGATTTTTAAGATAATTATGCTGTGACTACTTATTTACTTAATGTGAGTACAATTTTGCTCAATACACTTGCATTTATTTTCATATAAGTGCTTAATCAAAGTGTTAGAAAAGCGACACACAAAATAACAATATTCAAATTAACAGTAATGATCTAATAATTAACTAAAATAAGATTTTTATTGCTAATAACTAACTCAAGTATGTAATATATCTATGAGATTAAACGGATTATTATCTTTCAGAGATATTATATTGCCCTTGCTCCTAAATTATAAAGTTCATTTGTCTATGTGCTGTAATCGTTCAGTGATAAATTACATATCATTTCAATAAATCATGTATTTATTACAAATGCGCGAAATACAGTATCAATAATTCAATACACTACATTATATTTTGTGGGAAAATACAAAATAAAAAAATGTGATATGTAAATAGAGATATAGATATGTATTTATCTTACGCATACATGCATAAAACATGTAGTTATTACGTATTAAATGTAAATAAATAAAACAATAGGAATAATACAAAGATTCAATCTTGTACACGCGATCATATCTTTTATCCTTGCTCAAATGTTCAAATCAAATATATGTAGCGTAAATTTGAGTCTGCATTAATTTAATTGTCTTTTATTTACACTTCCCTGGAATTTGAATTTCTTTCTGACTATAATATTTTATATCTTTAAACTTGGAAACAATGAAAAATATCATTTAACGTAATTATTTGCCGAAAATCTATGCAAGTATGTATAAGCAAACATCTATCATAGTTCTGTGCGAGACATTTGGATTAAAGATCACGATTCGTAATCTATTAGTATAACACATTACATTTAAAGGGTATTATCTAATACAGACAATAATACATCTCCTTCTATGTTTAATTCGTACATTTTACTCACGTTTAATTCATACATTTTTACTCAAACATTTTACAGATTAACTGCGTTTATATTCCATTATAACTAATGCAAGTTTCTATGTAAATTAATTTTAATCTCGGTTCATCTTACTCTTCTTTTTCTAACATTTGGAAAATGTTGAAGAGATAGTTAGATATTTTAAGATAAAATTTTTTAATGATGCCTAGATATTTTAATGTACAGATAATTATGGTAATCGTTGTTTTCCACTGTTTCCGAGCTTAGAGATACGGAATATTATCAGAAATGGGCACAAATGTTTTTTTCTGAGCTTCTATACAAGCTGCAAAAAATATTGGCGATGTTTACATTTCTCTGCATGCGTTTATCTATTTTTGGCGTTATCTATTCTTCTACATTGGCATATTGTCGATGTCATGCGCGAAGCTACGTAAAATAATCACATAATTACGTTGTAATTATCTATTGTTTGTCTACATTATCATTGACTGTGTGTATTTTTGCAAAGTTACAGTTTTAGATTATTATGCACATAAAGATATATCGTGCATCGGCTAAGCTATCGTCTTACACTAGCAACACGCTGTAAATATCTCGTGTTGTTCCACTTGCGCCGGGTGACAATTCGGTGCTTCCACGTGACGTTGGATTTACTACACGTTAGATTTACTACATTAAGTATATAATAGCTTCTCGAGTTGTAATCTGAAGGATATCTCGATTAAGATCATTTATGTTATTAAAGGTAAGTGGCACAGGAAATGATTATGGGCACGTTTTACATGATAATTAATATATAAGGTCACCCCTTTTTATTTCGTCTGAAGAAATGCCACTTGATAATGATTACTATATTATACTTTTTACATTACAAAGTTCTCTTCATTAAAGACGCGCCATCCATTCTTCGCATTTACTACGTAACAAAACTTAGATATCATTGATAAATCTTTTATCTTTCTCAGAAATTCTATTTTTAAATTCCATTATATCTACCAGATAAAGTGGAAAATTTGTACCCAATTTGTAGATCAATGATTCATTACAAACAACAATGAACTTGATAAACAGATTAAAAATAACATAACATCGATCATTGTTATAATTTCATACTCAATTCAATGTAATTGTTACATACAACGTATATTACATATTATATTACATTTATACTGTTGAATGTGAAATATTGATGTTATATTACTTTTTTGATGTTTATTGGAAGATGTATATTTATTTAATCTCGTTAGAGACAAAACAACAGAAGAATTTATTACAAATTTATTACAAGACTAAATTGTTTGTTCTTAGCCATGTATGTAATTTACGAGCAAAAGTTGTGATTAAAGAGCGTATCGATTACTTTATTAAGCGATTAAGTGAAGAAAAAAGTTAAAGATTCTTATTGTTTAAAAAAGTTAATGACTGTAACGATTTATATAACATATATATGGTCACAACTATTGGCAAACTAGACTTATCACGTTTCTCACACATGTTCGCAAATGAGCGTTTTCCCTCTTTTTCTTTTTTCTCAATCTTTCAACATTGTATTGATCTCTGACGTAATATTAAATGCTGTGCACGCTATACGGATTGATTAAAAAGCCAATCAATATATGGAGTCGTGCAAGGCGCGTTCAATTGAACAATATGTTGTTAATAACGGAATAATACTGAAGAAATCATCTTTGATCTATTTCCATTTGTCGCAGTCAAATTTTCAGAGAGATAACAAACAATACACAGCAAAAGGATGCAACTCGAGTAAAAATACATACTCGAGCCAACACTTGATGCCGATGACAATTTAAATATTTGGCGCTTGATTAATCGTATATACATACGCGTTTCATTCACCATGTTGTCGTAATATGTCTAGACAGTTGAACAAAGGACTTTTGACGTATTTCTGACGTTATTTGTTACGAAAAGCGCGAGTTCATAGTTTCGAACTTGCAAATAGAGTCGCGCGCAAGAATAGATCGAGATGTTGCTATATGTATACATATATTTTAATGTTTCTTTAGATATACATTATTCTTATGTATAAACATTTAATGTATGTATAATATATTATATATTATATATTATACAAAATAATATGCACATAACAGAATGTTATACATACATTATACTATATATTATATGTTTTTTGAACACATTCGAAAATATGTTTTCACTGTTTTATACCACTAATTATCTTACAGATGGAAATGAACAACAGTCCGATTTCCGTGATCTCGTCGAAGAAGATTTCTGTTCACGGCGATGAAACAACTTTTAAGCAGCCACTTGGGTAAGTTTATCTTAAACAACGTAAACAATCGAGAGTGTAGAAACTTTATTAAGAGAGTTTCTCTCTCTCTCTCTCTCTCTCTCTCTCTCTCTTCTGTCTCTTTATTCTTCTACTACTAATATATAATTAATATTGTATTTCAAACTTCCAATATTCCAATAGTAGTCATTTAATCATAAGTTTACTCTACTGATGTTTATACATTAATGAACTTCGTTCAAGAAAAAGCGTTTGTTATCTAATAATTGAAAAGTTTGTTATATGACTATTGACTGATTATTATAAGACGCTGTGACAAGCAATAATTATATGAACCGCTGTGACGGATAGCAATAAAAGATTAGTACAATCGCAAATGTGTGACTGTAGCTAATTCTGATTATACGTGCCACATGAGGAATGTGATTTAATTACTTCATTCGATCTAACTTAATCACTTGCTGAGTTGCATAATTACAGGGACAGTCTTTAAACGATATTATGATGATTTGATGTTACGCAACTTGTGATAAGCGGATTAAAAAATTTTGTTTTTATGACATAATTATTGAATGTGGATAATTAATTATTATCAGTATCTCTTGTACTATCATGATTATTCTCTTGTCTAATTTGTTTTTTATAAATATTTGTATGCTTACTAATAGCGATAAAAAATATCATAATAATTTATAACAAATAAGATATATTGAAATAAGAACAATACAGAAACAATTAATAAACATTGAGACAAACCTCTGCCTTAAATTTATAGATATGCTATTTCAGATATCAAATCGTGCCAAGAATATCGTATTGTTCCATTGGCACGATCATATCTATTGAACTCGTTAAGAAAATATTTTTCAACTATATATTTTTTTGTCTATGTCACTCTCAAGTCATTAACGTTAGTTGTGAACATTTAATTACTCTTAAAAATTACAGTACATTCATCACACATATCCGGTAATTAATATCATTGTCTAAGGAAAATCCTGAAATATCAAGGTTATGGATATACACATCTAGAGAGCACAAAGTCGTCTAAAAAATGACTAAAAGATAACTAAATTGTTGTAAATATCTTTATGGTAAAAAAAGATAGTCGACGAAAAGATGACTAAAAGACAATAGATGTCGCACTGCTAGTCATCTTATAGTCTTATTCATATGATAACTAAAGGATTTCTAAAGGATTTCTTTGAATATCTTTTGGTCTCTGATCTTTAAGATAGTGTTTAGTTTTTATATTTTGGCACATATAACACTTAATAATCGAATTCCTAAATTAATTTTTACACAAAGTGAAATGAAATTGCATGACTAATAATATATACATCCCATTTCAATTTTGTATGTTTGTCGGTGGGCAAAAGCTATTATCTTGGATCACAGATCCTCTTTGGAGACTCGATTATAAAAAATAATTTATTAGTGTTTATTGGAACACGAATAAAATCTCATAATACTGCATCTTTTATTCTATCCTGTACGGTTTTCAAACATGAGAAACTTTTTCATATTATCTTTTTAGCAATACGAAAAGATATCTTTTAGTCAACTTTCTGCTTTGCGAAAATGACAATTAAAAGATGACGAAAAGATGTCTTTTTTAAGTTGTCTTTTTGATGAAACTAAAAGATGTCTTATTATATAAACATCTTTTCGTCTTGCTGAAAAGACAATCTAAAAAAATGATATCTTTTCGTCATCTTTTAGACATCTTTTCGCTTTATCGGAAAGATAACTTTAAAAATACCTTTTTTTCGTTAGCTTTTAGTAGCTTTTATTAGTATTTTGTGCTGTCTGGATAGCGACAATTAATATAATTGCAACTAGTTCCTTCATCTTTACAGTTAAATAGAATTTTTTTAGAACTTAAAAATAGATCTATCACTCGTGATGTTTAACGATTTATTATATTATAACGTATATAATTTCCAATTTTTACAAATTCTTGTTTTATTACAGAAATAGTGGAACTTATGGAGCATTTCAATCGAAGGATCCCATTCTAGCGATAGAGAAGAACAGCGATTCCACAAAAAATGGAAGTAATGAGCATGGTATCTCTGTAAACCATCCCACCTCGTAAGTTTGATTCGCGTTAACAAAAAAGCAGAAGATCATTTAGTGTATATCATATATGAGCGATGAAAATAGTATTACATCTTAACAATAAATATATCTAGAGAATCAAACAAACATTGCAACATGATTAGATACGACGAAAAAAATGACACATGATTGCAAAATATATGTCATGTTTAAAAAAACGGAAGCGAGTATTTTATTATCTCGTTACTCATTTACGATAGTCCGATAAAATACCTGTACTTCCGTGCGAATGGTAATTATTTTTTTCCGGGAAGAATCATGTTTTGTTAGAATGTGACTTTGTTTTGACATTGACTTGTTACAATTTTCTAGCATTCTCAGCTGTGCAAAATACGTTTGCAGATATATTGGTATGATTGAATTGCAAGAGAAAATTCGTCTTTTAACTATACCTCAGGGAATTGATAGACGAGATGTCCAAAATAAACATTTTTGGCACAATGATACACATAAATGTGCATTAATTTACATCAATAGGATTTAGCTTGTAATTTATCGTCTTATTATTATTAAGGATCGCGAATTATCAAGCTTTTAGGTTCTAAAATGTGATTTTTTAAAAATTTATTGATATTTATTTGAATTATATCTAAAAATAAATTTTAATTATATTTTTAAATTATAATTTTTTTAATAAAAAATTTAAAAATTATACATACGATTTATTTCATAATTATATGTATATAATTACAGATAGCAAAGTTATTCATATTTATTAAAAATATTGATAAATCATGAGAATTAATTATTAATTAATTAATCACGAATTACAGTCGTAAAATTTTTGGAAAGTTAATTGTTTTTTTAATATTTATTTTGATATTTAAACCGAAAGGTAATTATATTGAAATTGATTCATATAATGAAATTGATTCATATAATTAAATATAAAAAGATGAATTTAACAAATTAAGTGAGCAAAATTGAACAAAGTTAATGACTACAAACAAAATTCAAAGATTTTCGAAATCTGTGCCTTATATATTTTCTTCTTAGTATATTTAAAAATATATACTAAATATTCATATTCTTTTTGTGGTGTATAGCCATAATCTTTATAACGGTTGAAATTTCGCTTTCGACACATTGCATAAAGTTGAGAATAAATTAAATGCACTAACAAAGTGAAATTGGATAACTGCAGATACCTGGAAACGATGATGCATCTATTCAGAGGTAACGTCGGTTCGGGGATCTTTGCATTGGGAGATGCTTTCAAGAACGCTGGATTGTTGTTGGCACCACCACTAACGATCTTCCTTGGTATCATTTGCGTGCACGCTCAACACATTCTCGTACGATTAATTAATATTAATTAATTATATAAGCAAAATGGGAAAATAATGATTTTTATTATAGGAGAATAGTTAAATATAACAAATTAATAATATCTTTTATAAATATTTATGAGTTTATAAAGGTATATTCTTGATACTTATGATATTTAATATTTCTTACAGATTAAATGCAATAAAGAGGTGACGCGTCGTGTTGGTCATGATACTAACACAACTGGATTCGCCGGAACTGTGGAGATGTGTTTCGCTACTGGTCCCATTAGATTTCGTAAATATTCGATTTTTATGAGGTACGTGATAGACAAAATAGCGAAGCTAAGGGATCGATTGCGTATCTTGAAACGAGATAAAAATTATAAAAATGAACAAAATTCATTAGGTATGTTGATCAATGAAATTATAAATATTTTAGTAAATTTGTTTATTTTTATAATTTTCATTTTGTTTTAAAATATACAATACTCTTAGAAAGCAAAATAACAAGAAATACAAGCTCATAGAAGTTGTTTTTATTTCTACTTATACATACTTATACATACTTTTCAGATTTTTCATCTGGATGCTACTTGCGCCTTCTTTTCAGTTTTCTCTTTACGCACTCTTTTATATATAACATAACACACACAATTTAATTATTTTTTATAATTTTTTATAATTTTTTATTAGTCTTTGTCAAAAGCGCATGTTGTTTATGTTGCTCTCTCGTAATTTTGTTGCAGAAAGTTGGTTAATGTATTTTTGTGTGTCACGCAATTCGGATTCTGCTGCGTTTATTTCGTTTTCATTTCCACAAACATGAAACAGGTAAGGCATCTTTCATTGATTCCATCTTAACTCTTCTTAATTTTAATACTTCGTTCGCTACATGTCCGTTCTTTTCTGTCGCAAAAATATAAAATTGCCCAAGAATTGCTTACGCAGATAACATTATCTTTACTGTATATATTAAGTAATAATTTTTTAGGAAACCCAGAAAATTGAATTTTTAATCTAATCTTTATATTTAGCAATAAATAAATATCACAGTCTGTTTTATTTTGCGTGGTAGGTACTGGACGCGCACGGAATTGAGATGGACGTTCATGAGCATATGGCCGTAGTATTGATTCCCATAATGCTTAGTACTTGGATCAGAAATCTCAAGTATCTAGTACCTGTGACCTCAATAGCGAATTTCCTAATGATCGCTGGTTATATCGCCACCATATACATCATGAGCTACGATCTGCCATCCATTCACGAGAGAAGATTCGTCGCGGATTGGAACAATCTACCTCTGTTCTTCGGCACTGTGATATATTCTTTCGAGGGTATTACTTTAGTGAGTAAAATGCCTTTTGTTAATGTAGCTCACAGATAAGAGTAAGAAAAAAAAATGATTTTGCTGAAATATCTCAAAATTTAGCTAAATACAGATCTAAAAATTGATATTGTTGGACCATCAAAATATGTAGTTATATGTACAATAGAATGTAGAAAACTCAAGTGCGATGAGCAAAATATTGCAAAAAGTTTTAACATATTCTAGCAACTTAATTTGAACGTGCTACATATACAATTATTTTGATACTCTAATAAAAATTATTTTTAGAACTATGTATAGCTATACTTTTAAATATTTCAGTAAAACCATTTTTTGTAAGAATCGGCATTGTAACATATTTTCTGTTGATAATGTAACTTTCTATGTTCTGACAATATACAGGTACTGCCATTAATGAATGAAATGAAGAAACCTAGCAATTTTAATAAAGCATTTGGTGTTCTCAATATCGGTATGGTGATAGTTGGCATTATGTTCGTCACAATGGGTTTCCTGTCTTATTTGAAATATGGTGATGATGTCGCCGGTTCAGTCACACTCAATCTTGCACCACAGGAAATGTAAGTAAGCTAATTATATTTCGTGTGACTATTCTTTGTGACTTATCTTGTGTCAGCTTAAGCGTTGACCGACTACATATTATAACATTTTCTTTTCTGTATTCAAAGGATAGACGGAAAAGTCATCTACAATCAATTAAGGTTTATACCTAAACATTTGCTGTGTCCAGTGATAAATATTAGCCAAAATAGCTTCATGATTTCGCGAGAACTTAACACAAATAATGTGTGCGCTTCGTGCATGTTTTAATTATTAATCATAAAGCTTGAATCGTATTTCAGTTTTTTATTTATTAAGTAATTTTTATTTATTAAATAAGATATAACAAGTTATCTTTCCTCGATTAACAAACTGATTTTCTGTACAGTTTACCACAATGCATCAAGATTGCCATCTCTTTGAGCATATTACTTACCTACGCATTGCAATTTTATGTCCCGATTGCAATAATGTGGCCTGGCATCATTGATAGATTTGGTCCATTTAAATGGCCAGTGTTCACGGAGATTCTATTCCGTTCCTCCATGTGTTTTGTTACATGTAAGTACAAACTAAAGTATTATATTAAACTAGATTATTTAAATCACAAATTTATAACTTATAACATATAATACTTTTTTATCAAACTTGTCTCTCAAATTGTAATTTTATATCTTTTTTAAAAGGTATTTTAAATATATTGTAAATATGAATGCACAGAACAAAAAGTTTTGACGTTTATCTGAAGTCTAAAGTTATAAATTTATTAATATTGTTTGGGATGGGAATTAAATACTTTGCAGCTTGTTTATATACATTATGATCTAAAATTGATTGTTTCTCCAGTTATTTTGGCAGAGGCAATACCAAAATTGGGTCTTTTCATATCGCTGGTCGGAGCTGTTAGTAGCACCGCTCTGGCTCTCGTATTTCCACCGATGATCGAGATGATCGTCTGTTGGCATAACACCAGTTTCGGTTTCTTCACAATCACAAAGGACATGATCATAATACTAATCGGCGTGTTGGGTTTCATCACTGGAACGTACGAGAGCGTGACGTCGATCGTCAAATCGTTCAGTAATTAAATTAAATTATGCGTTTCAGACACTGTACAAATTATTTTTAATTTATCTCTCGTAAACGCGTACGCGCGCAAATTTAAATGGACCATGACACCTACGGTATTTCCGTGCGTGGATAATGAAGTTCGCGCACTTCAAAATTCTGCATGCTCGTCTAGATGTCGTCTCATGCACTGACATTAGCCATTTTAACGTGATGATAATAATTGTGTGATATATCAATAGATAGTTAATAAGGTGTAACATAGATTGCACACCAATGATTGTTAGGTAATCAGTCAAACATCGCAGTCTTTTGAGTTTGTCTTGTTTGACTTGTGTTTTATTTATGCGTTTAATAAATTCACATGGATTAATTTGGACTTTAATAGAAAGAATGAAAGCCATAGGATATAAGTCAATTATGACTTTGAGAAACAAAAGATTTTATTAGACTTCATCTATCCATAGTTAAAAATCTGTGAGAAGAATGAATCGAATGTTAATATTTTGAATTATGACTTATTTTACTTTTTCTTCCAACATATTTGTTTCAGTAGACTAGTAAGCTTCAGTAAAAAAGTAACTTACATTATTATGGTTTTCACCCCTTCAATTCACAATAATCCATATAGCACAGCAGGGGTATGCAACGTTTGTATAGGACATATGCATGCAAGGCAGCCAATAAAGCCAGACATGATGAGATTCGTTGAACTATACTTGAACGTATTATAAATGAAACGAAATTGCAACTTCCTGAATGTTGACAGCGTCTTTATTAAAATTGTCTTTCTTTATTGTTCATTTTTATCAATACAGAAAACTTCGATTTCAATTTAACTTATAAAATCTTATAGCAAATTTGGTTGGACGCACTAGTGAGTATACTCAGTATACAGTAAAATCATTACATAAAGTACCGTAAAAAATGTGTTTAATATACTTACAAATATAAAATCAGATAAAATCTTCAATACACTTTATTGTATTTATTGTGTTATTTAATAAAATATGTAAATATAAAAAATATTTTATATATAATTATATATAGTTATACAAAATTATATAAAAATTACATATAATTATATATAATTATATATAAAATATGTCCATATATATATATAACATTTTTTTCTGGGTAGATATTTTATAATTCGAATTTTATTTATTATTTACATTTCGCTTTTGCATTTAGATCAATATGAAAACTTTAATATGCACCAATGTGAATTAATGCATCCAATCAAACTTGCTATTAGACACAATTGAAAAATATAGGCAATAAGAATGTTTCTGATGGGTTGGAATCTGTTATTTTTTGTTGTCTGTAGTTTTCAATTGTATCTAAGATTCATTGTATCTATATTTTTTTCTACTTAAAATTAGAAAAAAGTAAAGCACAATTTATATATAGCACACTTTCTTATCTCCTCGTTTTTTTAGTCGATTTCTATATACAAATAGTATTATATATACACATTTTTGAAACGGCAAAATTATTTTTATGCTAGCGGTCAACTCTCTTTGCACACCCTCTGTAGCACAGACCTTCAAGAAACGATCTAAAGACGTTTCCCGGTCTCTCGTACGAAGTGCTGTGTGAAAATGAATACAACATTGTACAACAATGTACAGTAATTTATATAACGTAAAACGAAAATGTAAATAAAAATACATGATCCCTTCCGCAATTATATGCAGCTCTTGCAGCAGCGATGCAGATAAACAAAATACTTTACAGTCTCGATTAGTGCTCGTTATTTTTTTATATTGAAGGATTCGTTACAATTAGCGAATTATAGATACTTGCTTTAGTACCCTATAAATAGAATATGAATTGTTAAGTAATGAGACTAGTCGATTGTAGTATCTAATTGAAACGATCATTATGGATTAAGAAAAAAATATTCATTTGCTAATTA
>Ga0157363_1003432_pt1 | contig 14323 bp, 9 predicted proteins | sample AttsexASBM1_FD_111477 | JGI IMG/M metagenome (GOLD analysis project Ga0157363, IMG submission 111477) | Fungus gardens microbial communities from leaf cutter ant in Ribeirão Preto, State of São Paulo, Brazil - Atta sexdens ASBM1 | ecosystem: Host-associated > Fungi > Mycelium > Unclassified ...
GATAGGTTTATATATTGGTAACATGAACCATATAACATGGGAATAAATTGAGAACTCCTTGTTGAGTTCTCTTGTAATTTTTATAAAACTCTTTACACTTAAGACTACTTAGTAAGCTATTAACTACAATACTAAGTACAATGACTACTAGGCCTATCTTCAGTTCAACTTCTTGGTAGTCATAAAGTATTCAAGATTTTTATGATCTGTCCAGATCTCAACTGGAATTTAAGCTCCTTCTAGAAAGTAATATTATTCTTTCAAAGTTCAGCAGCATTTTCTTATTATGAATCTTATAGTTGTGTTCAATAAAAGAGAGAAACTTACTAAGAAGAGTAACTGGGTGTTATTTATCATCTTTTTTGAAAGCTTGAAGGGGTACTGCTTAAGTTGTGAAGTCTAAGCTATTTGTTCTAATATAGAATGGAGCAGGTATACCTGAGGAGATCAGTATAAATACTATAATAATAGCTTTTTTGAGTATGTAATAGACTATTTATTAGCTAAGATTTCAGATCCAAGTATTATTGCTTCTTATTATGCCAAAAAGAGAGTAAGCTATATCCAAAAATCTATGAATAAATTTCTGGTAAATTGTCAAAGTCAAAGATGGCAGACTTAACATTTTTTATTTTTCTCTTCTATTTTATTTTTATTTTTATTTTCATTTCATTTTCATTTTATTTTTCAAACTTAAAGTTAAAAGTTAACATAACATTACATGTGACTGCCACAAATTATCACACATCAGTCACAAGTCATAGTCACACAATCACATAGAACATGGAACATTAGAGAAGGTTTTGGAAACAAATAATATTATACAGCATATCTTACATATATTGACCTTAAGACAAATATATGACCCTTAGGGCAGATTGGATTTAGTGTAGTATAGACTAATAGTCTAGTGTATATAAGATAGACAGTTTTGTACTAGAAACACTATTGAGTTCTCTTGTGTTAACCTTAATATAAGGTTTCTTTGTTAACTCAACTCTTTAAGTCTTCAATCATAATATAAATGTTAGTAAAGCTAAGAAATATCTGTAAGTCTATACAAGTAATTAGTATAGGCCAGTGGTGAACTCTGGCTATCTTCACATAGTCTATCTTAACTTGATCTTTAGAAATCACTAGATTCAAGTATTTGATATACAGCTTGTCAAACTTGTATTTCTTAGAATAAAGAAATAATTATACTCAGCCAAGACTTTCAAACTTCTGTAGACTGCTTTATAATACTCTTTGCCAGAGTTAAAGATCATAGACTCTATTTATTTTATTTTCTGTTTATTTTCTTATTTTAAAGACTTTGAGTTAAGATTAGGATTTAATATAATGTTATATATGGCATATCATAACTGTTATATATCAGTCAAACAATCATATGATATATAGAAGAATGTAAAAGATTCTAGAATAATGATATCATATAATATGTTCACTATGTGTTTGTCATATGCCAAGTCCATTATTCTGAAGACTGACCTTTATAATAGTAATGTTTTCTTATTAACCTCAGTAAAAAGTCTGTCTTCCATAGCAGCCATCCTTCCTGCAATGTTAGAATCAAAGACAGTGGACTTGTTTTTTTCATTATATTACTTGTATATAAGACTAGTAGTTATACCATAACTCACTAGTCTGATAATTAACAACAACAATTCCAATTGAACTTAATTCCTAGTATTTAAAGACAATACACCATATCAGTACTCAATCTCTTTCAAACTTTGTTCCAATCTTTTTAAGTTGTAACCATGTAGCAGACAGATAATACAGTATATAAGCTAAAGCCAAAGTTATTCTGTGAAGTCTGCATCACTAAGCTTATTATATAGAGTTTCCATGCTCTAACATTTCTAAGCTAATGCTACAGGCTTTTTGTTACAAACTCAAGTCCTTAGAGTGGGACAAGTGAATGAACCTTGTATTAGATTAACATAAGAGAACTCAATAGAGAACTCTGTACAAGATTATCTACCTTATATACTAAACTATTATGGTCCATGCTACTACTTTTCTAGCCTACCCTAAACAACCATGTGTTTGTCTTAAGGTTGACATGTATTACATATATTGTATGATATTATCTTTCCAGAACCTTCTATGTCTTTCTCTATGACCTCATGACTTATGACCATTACTATGACTGTGTCATCTGATATGACTGATGTGTGACAGTGTGATTGTGACATCACTTTTTTTTTTTTATTCAACAATTTATAATATGGGGCATGAGGGCAGACCATGGTAACTACTTAGTAGCTACAGTACATTGATGGGCAGACAACATGAAAATGAAAAAGAAGAGAAAAAGAGAAAGAAAAAAGAAAAAAGAAAAAGAAACCTAGCTATGTTAACAGGATTGTTACATTACTATACTCTACTTTTGAAAGAGTTCCTGTTGTTTTCAACTATGCCAATCCCTATTGAAATGGTTATGCCAATAAGGACAACTATAGCTATCTGCCTGATGGTCTCCTTTGCAATTTACGCACTTGAAGACATGAGGACATGGCTCACCAACCTTGGTAGCTGTGTGATTTACTTTCTTGTTTTCCATACAATACCATGCTTTCTCTCTGCGATGTTCGGTATCATGAGCTCCATAGCACTTAGCACACCTGGAGATATGAGAGCGACAACTTAGTGTTGAATGTCCCCACTTCCAACAGTTCTTACACTAAGGAACTCCTAGATTCATATTAGTCCTGCGAATGGTCGCAATGAATCGCCCAACGTTAAATCATCGATTGATGATATTCTTTGCACAAGAACTACTCTGGGAATCCCAGATGTCCACCTATACCACTGCTTTATCGGATTTGGGTGATGCTTTGATGATGTGAGGTTTTGAAGCTAATATTGCATCCTTGAAGAGGTGTGAATATTTTAAAACACCTTCAATAATATCAGGAGTCATGACTCCTAATTTGCTTGAGTATGGAAGTCCAACAATTTTCATGTATGACTTGGACTTGGGGAGGTGAGGACTCTCGATGGAATCTGGATTTACATTTTGAATGTTCTTCAAGTATTTCTTGATTATTGATAAATCAAGATTGCTAGCAGGTTTATTTGTCATGATAATGATTCCATTGATGTTAGATTGAATGAAATCTGCAAAAGTGTCTGATTTGGAGTTTTTCAGACACTTATTGACATTAGAAACGTGGATGTGGGCTGAGTTGACAATCAACTCAACATTAGCTTTGGTCATAGGGATTATGACCTCTCTCCTTGACTGCCCTCTAGTCATTATGTTGATCTTGGGTTTCTTCATACCCCCACCACTGTTCTTTGCTTTCAACATCTTTCCAACTTCATTAGCTGATAAAGCGGGAAACGCTTCCTTCACCTGAATAACATCTTCAATGCTCAACAAGATATTTGCTTTAGAAGCCTGTGCATAAGACTTCTTCATAATCGTAGGCTTTGGAACCTTCTTCTCATTGGTCCAGTCGTTTTGCTGGGAGAAGGAGCTACAGAAACGTTTGAATTCATAGCAGTGGTAGGCATAGAAGGCAATGGCTTCTTTGCTTCAGGTTGGTTCAACAAACCACGTTTCACATAACTGTTTAGATTTCTCTTGCCTACAAGATCACGAAAGGTCTTACCATCCTCAACAGGTAGGAGATTCCACCTAGAGGAGTAAATGGCTGTGATGAGGCTCTAAAAGCCCTTTGTAACTTGTTTGAAATCCTTAGCAGGTGACTTCTTATCTGCCGGGCTACTCTTGATGTAATCGATAATTCTTAAAATCTACTAAGCCATATTGATGGCATCTATCTCGGACGTTTCATTTGTTCCGAAGATAGATAATGTGTAATGAACTCTATCCCAGAAACTCAGTATCAAAGGCTGTTTTCTGCCATAGTTTAATAATGAAGGGCCAGAATCAATTGGCTCTGCCCTTCTCTTCTCTCTCGCATCCCTATTATATAATGGAGCATGAGGTAACGATATATTTTCTCCTGCTAGAGAGACATGGGGTGTAGGTGAGGACTGAACTTCAGGTATGTCTTCGCTCTAATCCATCGATGATTCATCTCCAGGCTCTTAAAGCCTGGGTTTTATGAAAAAACTTTCTATTTCCTTGACTTCTGCCAGCGTTTTTGTGCTGAGGATATGTTTCAATTTCATGATTAACTCACTCAGAGTAGAGAAAGATGTTAAATCACTATTATTTCCTATGAGCACTAACCACTCAAGATGGTGGTAGAAGGAAGGAAGCAATCTGATTGTGACATCACTCTAACTCTAACCCTAAATCAAAGACTTTATATGTCTGACACTTTTGCCTTCTAGTATAAATTGCACTTAATAATATATAAGAAGATACATTATACTAAGCATATCAGAGTTGTGAACATTGAACTTAACTTTATTTTTCCATTTTCCTTTATTTTATCTTTGAGTTTCAGTCTTATTTTCTCTATTTTGGACTTAGACAAATGGGTGTGACACAAAGAAGGTTGTAGAAGGTTCCAGAATAAATAACATCATATAGTAAGATACCAGCATGTTAGCTTTATGGAAAGTGTATGGACTTTAGGGTAGGTTAGTTATAGTATACACACAGACTACAGTCTGCAGTATATAAGATAGATTAGTTTGTAATGGAAACTCTATTGAGTTATCCAATACAAGAATGTGTCTTTTATCTTAGCTTTGAAACTTAAGTTATGAATAGACTGTAAAAATAATTATCTCTTACCACTAATCTCAGACATTGTAAAAAACATAGAAATGAAAAAAGTATTTACAAAGATGGACTTACAATGGAACTATAATAATGTATAGATAAAGGAGGGAGACAAGTGAAAGGTGGTATTTACAACTCCAGAAGGGGTATTTGAACCTATGGTTTAAACTTATAAACTCTTCAGCAATATTTCAAACAATAATGAATAAGATTCTTCAGGACTTGATCAATACTAGGAAGGTGGCAAGTTTCATTGATAATGTTATAGTAGGAATGGAAACAGAGGAGGATCATGATAAGATAGTAGAAGAAGTCATCAGGAGGTTAGCAAAGAATGATTTATATGTGAAACTAGAAAAATGAAAATGAAAGGTTAGGAAAGTAGGTTTTTTAGAAGTAGTAATAGGACCAGAGAGGATAAAGATGAAGAAAGAGAAGGTAAAAGGTGTATTAGACTAGCCAACTTCAAAAGGAGTTAAAGATATACAGAAGTTTTTGAGACTGGCAAATTATTATTGTTGGTTCATTAAAGACTCTACAGTAATAACTAGACCATTACACAATCTAGTAAAGAAGAATCAGAAATGGGATTGGACAGAGAAGCAAGAAAAAGTATTTAGTGAGTTGAAGGAGCAATTTACAAAAGAACTAGTGTTAATAGCACTGAATATAGATAAAAAAATGAGGATGGATGTGGATTCATCAGATTATACAACAGGAGGAGTTTTATCAATGGAATGCAAAGATAGAAAATGGAAGCCAGTAGCATTTCTCTCAAAATCTCTAAATGAGACAGAGAGAAACTATGAAATTCATGATAAGAAGATGTTGGCAGTTATAAGAGGGTTGAAAAATTGGAGACATTTATTAGAGGGTGTAAAGTTCAAATTTGAGATCTGAACAGATCACAAGAATTTAGAATATTTATGAAAGTCCAGAAATTGAACATAAAACAAGCGAGATGGATGTTATATCTGTCAAGATTTGATTTTACCTTGAAACATGTTCCAGAGATAAAAATAGAAAAGACAAATAAACTGAGTAGAAGACTGAACTGAAAAGTAGGGACAGAGAATGAGAATAGTAATCAAATATTAATTAAGAACCAATGGATTCATAGTTTATTAGAAGTAGTGATAGAAGGACCTGAAGTAGAAATAGTAGAAAATAAAAAAAGCTAGGAGTAAAGATAAAGAGGTAGTTAGAGTAGTAGAGAAGATAAAAAAGGCAGGAGTAAAAGTACTGTGAGGGGAAGAATGGCAGATCTGATTACATCATGATGCACTGGTAGCTGGACATGGAGGAAAGTGGAAGATGATGGAGTTAGTAATGAGGAATTATTGGTGCCTGGGAGTAACAAGAGATGTGGGACAATATATAGAAGGATGTGATATATGTCAGAGAATAAAAAATAGAACAGAAATACTGGCAGAGAAGTTAAAGTTGAATGAGGTGCCAGAGAAACTATAAACACACCTGACAGTGAACTTTATCACAAAGTTGCTGTTGGTAGCTAGGAAAGATATGATCCTAGTGGTCTGCAATAGATTGTCCAAGATGACACATTTTGTGACACATTGGTAGAAAGGTTGGTGAGATTGTTTAGAGATAATATATGAAATTTGGATAAGTTGCTAGAGAGTATTGTGTCAGACAGGGGATCACAGTTTGCAGTAGAGATGACAAAGGAGTTGAATAACATGTTGGGAATAAAAACAAAGCTATCAACATCATACCATCAACAAATAGATGGACAAACAGAATACATGAATCAGAAGTTGGAACAAAATTTTCAATTCTTTATAGATCATAGGCAAAAAGACTGGCCAGAATGGCTGGTATCAACTAAGTTTGCAATTAACAACAAGATACATTCAACAACCACTTTGTGTCTCCATTTATGGCAAACTATGAAAGAGAACTAAGAATAGGAATAGACATAAGAAAGAAAGGAAAAATGAAAAAGGCAACAGAGTTTGTAGAGAGAATGAAAAAGGTTCAAGAAGAAGCAGGAGTAGCATTAAAGAGGGTATAAGAGGAAATAAAGAAACAAGCAGATAGAAAAAGAAAGAAAGCAAAAGTATGAAAAGTGGGAGATAAGATAATGCTGAGTACAAAAGATTTGGTTTTCAAAGAAAGACTAGTGAAGAAGCTAGTGAATTGATATGTTGGTCCATATATCATTAACGAGGTAGTTTTTACTAATATAAGTTTTTACCAATACAATCAAATTGTGATTGCCAACTTCAATGAGAATTTACCTGGTTATGAACATTAGTCAAGTAGTGTGATATAAGAAACAAGTAAAGGGACAGAATATAGAAGAAGTAAAGCTAGTAGAAGTAGAAGAAGTAGAAGAATAGGAAGTAGAAAGAGTATTGAATAAGGGAAAAGCAAGTGGAGTAATAAAGTATTTAGTACAATGGAAGGGGTTTATAGTGAAACATGATAGTTAGGAAAGAGAGGAGGATCTAAAAATGCAAAGGAAGTAGTTGCAGAATTTGAGAGGAGAATGAATGTAGAAGTCAGAAGACAAGAGAAGTTGGGTATAGTAAAAGAAAGAGATTTTAAAAGAGGAGAATTACCAGGGAAGTATATGGTAAAAATGTTGTATGGGTAGGATAATAGTAGGTTTTAAGACAAAATATTTGAAGAAGTTGGAAAAGAACTGGTGAAAATGGAAGTTAGTTTCTCTAAAGGAGAAACTTTGAAGAGAGAGTGACATTAGAATTATGAATGTTGGACTTCATTTTATTTCCTATCTTCACTTTATTTTTGATTTATTTTCTATTTTGGGAACTAGGAGTAGGGTTTAATGTGATGTCACATGTTACTATCACACAATTACATATTACAATGGAAAATAGTAGAAGATTCTGGAAAGAATAATATTATAACATATTATACATATATTAATCTTAAGGTAAATATACCAGAGTTGCAAAGTTGAACTTTGTTTATTTCTCTTTCTTTCTCATTTTTATTTTATTTTTGATTTATTTTTTATTTCTAGGAACTAGGGTTAGAGATTAGTATGATATCACAAATTGTCACATGATATGACTTAGCATCATACATCTGTCACAGTCACACAAAAGCTGATTAACCTTAAAGTAAACACATAGTTATTTAGGATAGGCTAATATAGTAGAGCATAGACTATTAGTTTTAGATATATAAAGATAGACAATCTTGTATAGAATTCTCTATTAAGTTCTCTTATATTACCTAATATAAGGTTCTTTCTCTTTGACCCACTCTAAGGTCTTTGAGTTATAACAAATATATGGTCATTTAGGGTAGGCTAAAGTAGTAGAGCACAAATTAGTAGTTTTAGATATATAAAGTAGATGATCCTATACAGAGTTCTCTATTAAGTTTTCTTGTGTTAACCCAATACAAGGTTCTTATTCTTGACCTACTCTAAGATCTTAAGTTTGTAACACTAAATGGCTTATTATAGTAGAATTTGCAGTTAACAGTAAAGTTCATATAGTAACTAAGACCTTACTATTTATGGCAAACTTGTTAAGAGCAATTTACACTTGCTGGTGTTATTTGTAAGTAGTACAGAAGATAGGTTATATTATAGTCCTTTATATTTTATTTTTATTTTTATTTTTATTTATTTATTTTCTTTGATTTGATTTTTCTTTTTTCTTTTATTTATTTATTTTTATTTCTTGGATAATGAAGAAGCACATGACTATGGTCACATGATGTGATGTCTATTAGAGTTGTGAACAATAGACTTAGTTTTATTTTTCTTTTCTTTTCTTTTAGGTTTCTTTATTTTATCTTGAATTTTTTTTTTCTTTATTTTAACATAGGTGAAGAAGACAAAAGGTGATGTCACATGTCACAGTCACACCCTTATGTAATATGATAGAACAATATAGAAGGTTCTAGAAACAATAATATTATATAGCATAGTTAACACATATCGACCTTGAGATGAACATATGGTTATTAGGGTAAGGCTAAAGGAGTGTAGCATGGACCATCAGTAGTTTGTATATAAGGTAGATGTCTTGTACTTAGGAACTCTATCAAGTTCTCTTGTGTTACTCAATACAAGAGTGGTCTTTTGTCCTAAACCTTTAGGCTTAAGTCATAACAATATCATAGATTTGTAATGCAGTAGAAGAGACTAGAACAATAATATTAAAGGTATGGTTGCAGCATGTTTATCTTGTGGTAACAGTATAGTAGACTCATGAGTAACATATATAGTTTAGGGTAAGGTTATTTATCATTAGCACAGACCATAAATCCATTATATAAATAAGATAGCAATTCATTGGGAACTTCTTGTTGAGTACTCTTATGATTTCTATGAAACTCTTACCCTATAAGACTACTTATACACTATTGACCATCTTTGGTTAGTAGTTGCCACAATAGATTGGGTTGGAAGACAGATTGGAAGTAGTTCTACACAGATAAAACAACCTTGGCTTCAATAGAAGATTGTTGTACTTAGCCTGACTTTTTATATAGTCATATTTCAGAAAAGAAGGTTTGGATATACTTAGAGTAAGTATGGTATAATCTAAGTTGATTATCAGACTAAAGAATAGTACATAATAACTAATGTTCTTAAATATAGAAGTAATAATTTAATAATACTCTATTACTATGCATATTTTGTGTTGTTAGGCACTACAGAGGTTGCCATTTGGAACTTCAGAGGATTGATAAGGATACAAGATTTAGTTCTTAGATTGATAGGTAATAGAATGGAGTGTGACCCATACCAGAAAAGAGTAGGAAAAACACAGATGTTAGATAGTATATGATAGTATCCTCCTTTTAAGGCCCTAGTTGCACAGGAAGTAATGAGTGCCATAGTTTTTAATAATGGAAAATAGAAAGAAAGAAAAGAGTCATACTACTTCAAGTCTAAGGAAAAGGAAAAGAGGAAAAGAAGAGGAAAAAGAAAAAGAGAAGAAAAACAATGACAGAAAGATGTCAGGGCTGAAGTAGCAGAAGAAGGCCAGATTTGTTGGAGTAAGCTTGGTGAAAATCAGATGTGAGGTTGGAGGTATGAGCAAGTTCAAATGTGGGTAGCCAGTCATATTCTTCTTCTATGTTTCACATCCTAGCCAGATAACCTTATATAGTAGCTTATATATCTGTTCATAGTCAATTTTTGAGTTAATGATCTGGAAGATCTCATATTCTGGTTCACCATATATTACAACTGATAGAGATGGGGGTTTGGATCAGCTGGGAAAGATATTGGACATCATAGGTTCAAGTATAGACATGTGGAATACTGGGTGGACAGTATGCATTGACCTTGGAAAATATATTGTGAATGAGTGGGTACTGGCCTGACTGATAATCTCAAATAGGCCTAGATATTTTTCTGACAGCTTTTTTGAGGGTTATATAGTATAGAAGAACTGTGCTTTAATAAATATCTGTTGTTCTATCTGGAAATTTGGGGCTGAGGTCCTGTATGTATCCACTGACCATTGATACCATTGTTGTACAATAGATATCTTTGTTTTCAGGGTGCTTTATAGTCTGTCAGTGAACCATTTTACAGCGCTTTCTTGATGCACAGAAGGCAGGATCTATGGGGACGTGACGGTGAAGACTTGTGTGAAGAATAAAACACTGGTTAGCGGTATTTGGTAGCTAATATTTTTATCCTGGTAGTACACCAAACCTATTCATATTCCTTCCATTCAACGCCGGCCCACAGATTCGCCTCGGTCAACAGGTGACAAGTACATTTGCCTTTCTCAAATAATTTGCGTATGAGACATCCTACCTCCTGATCCGACTGCTGCTGCAACTTTCTTCTGTCTCTCTTGATTTGAAAGCGCAAATTCCATGGTCTGCCCCACCTTCCGAATGGAAACACGGTGTGGGTACACAGACATCGGACAAGATTAGATTAGATTTAAAGATTTCGTGACTATGTCTTTTGCAGTAGATTGACTTCTTCCTGTGTGTGTTCATCGATTGTTTGACAGGGTGGCGTTTGGGTGTGGATGGAGGATGCAAATTATATATATAGAACAGTCAGAGAAACATTTCGGTGTTCAGTAAACTTCATTCAAACATGACCAAATATATAGGGCGTTCGAACGCGTCATTCCTCGTAAAACTACTATTATTCGTTATACCTCCATTTCTCGCCCTGTTCAAGAATCTCTGCACACCATGCCGCTTGAAGCAACAATAATGATTATAGATAATTCCGAATACATGCGAAATGGTGATTACCAGCCAACACGATTTCATGCTCAAAGCGATGCGGTCACCAAAGTCTTTCAAACTAAAACCGACTCCAACCCGGAGAATACCGTTGGTCTAATGACGATGGCAAACAAAGGGTGTGTGGACTCACATTCTGTATACAAAAACTATAGGACGATCCAGACTGATAGAAACACAGTCCAGAGGTCCTCGTAACACATACCAAGGATATCGGTCAGATTCTACAGGGTCTTCATGTTGCTTCGTCCAAAATCGGCGGAGAAATTGATATACCGACCGCTATTGCTATCGCACAACTCGCTTTGAAGCATAGAGAAAGCAAAAATCTTCGCCAACGGATCATTGTATTCGTCGGTTCGCCGTTGGGGGGACAGGGAGTAGATGAAAAATCCATGATCAAGCTTGCAAAGAAGTTGAAGAAGAACAACGTTGCTATTGACGTTGTATGTTTTGGTGATGGGATTGAGGAGGCTGGAGATGATGGAAAGACGGTACTACGAACATTTGTTGACAGTGCGGATAGCAATGATAACTCGTATGTCTTCCCCTCATGAACTTTTGATTCCGTCTCTGATTCTAGATAGGCACTTCATGGAAATCCCTCCAAGCAATAGGCTGCTCTCTGAGCAAGTATCAGCCTCACCCATTCTGGCAGCAGATCGCGGGGCAGGGATCCCCGACGAATTCATGCCCCGTGATGGACCACCGACTGCTTCCAATAATGAATTCGAGTTCGGCGTTGATCCAAGCATTGATCCTGAACTTGCGATGGTGCGTCGTATTTTGTTTCAATTAAGACCATTGCCAACCAAAATTTCGTAGGCTTTACGTATGTCTATGCAAGAAGCACAGGCACGCGAAGCTGTGGCTCAGTCATTATCGACGCAACCTCAAGTTACAGAACCGTCAGTTCTACAGTCAACCGTGGAGGAGGACGAGGAGCTCCGGAAGGCACTTGCCATGTCGGAAGAGAAGGATGTTGAAATGGAAGACGACGAATATGAGGAAGAGGAAGAGGAAGGAGATGAGGAAGATGAAGAAGCGGCAATTGCTCGCGCGATTGAGATGAGTATGCAAGAACAGAAGGATGAGAATTCTAAAAGGAAATGAGAGATTTTCCGTGGGCTTGTGCCGATATATTTTCTGTATCATATTCAAGTCAATTCCTGGAGTGTGGATCGTGCCAATTATCATGTATAAGCGCGTTCAAGTGGACTCTTGTTTAAGCTGTCGGTTGATAGTCATACTGACACTTTAACGCCCAGGCACATCTCATTCAGATGGGGCACTCCCAAGGTTCCCAGGCGCAAGTTGATTATGAATAACTCACCCGCATTGCATCGAAACAAACAGGACTTTGTTTCTTCACTTCCATGGCCGAAAATATTCATTTCTGGTTAGAGAGCGACAACAGTTACCTATCACCAGAGGTTGCGGGGTTGAGATGAAATTTACTTCTAGATCTTTTATTAGGCATATATCGCCCTACGCTGAAATCAGCGTAAAGTAATGCCAAAATAGATATAACTTTATGCGAAGGTCCCTTCTGCAAGAAGTTTCCCTCCGACAGAATTTGAAGAACGGTCGACTGGACATATATAATATTGGACATATATAATATACAAGATCACTGAATAATAACGTGAAATACTTCGATCGATTTTATTACATATAATCCTTTTCGTCCATCCAAGAACCAATTCGCCTCAGCCCTTGGCTCAGCCTCCCACCGAGAGCCTTTTTAATATCTCTGCTTTATCCCCGTGGCGATGGCCATGGCCGTATGTCGATAATTACAGCTCGATTTAGAACCTTCTTCATGTCTCATTCATTAGGAGTACTTGAAACCTCTTAAGTCTCCTATATCGCAGTATATAATAGCGCCTTCTTGTAATTAGGATATTACTTCTGCATATCATTAAAATCTTAGCCTGCAGCTCACTCGTTCTGACTACTGCGCCACTTAGTTGATCTCGGAACTCCTCTATTCATTAGGTCCCAGAGGATCATCCTATCATGTCTGATGTTCACATATTTCCCAAGTTAAATGGCAATAATAACTTCCATGTTTGGTCTCAATAGATGAAAGCTACTCTAGAGGCTCATATGCTATGGATAGGTCATGTCAAGCTTGATCTTGATACTCCTGAAAAACTGTCTGCAAAACCCCTGAAAAAGGGAAAGCAACCTGGGGGGTTGAGATGGTGTAGTGGAAGAGCCCCCCGTCCATGTGTATTATGCCTGCTTCTAACCTACTTGAGGTTGTGGGTTTGATTCCATAGTAATCCCTTATAGTAGGCAACTACATCAAGGTTGTGGTTCGATCCTGTAATAATTCCTTCTGTAGGCACAGATTACCACCGAGCCCCATGTAATAAATTGATAATGTTAAAAAAAAAGGGAAAGCAACCAGCTCTTCCTGTAACAACAACTGAACCGAAATCAGAACCCAAGGCTTCTTCTGTTGAGCGAGGAACCAGAACGAGAGCAGCTGCACTTAGAACAGTCATGACTCAGTCTTCATAGAACACAACTACTATATTATGTATATCAGTAGAACAGTTGTGGCGCAAAGAAATGTACAGTCCAGTCTTATGTAAGGAAATAAGTCTGGAAGGAAAGAATGTGATGTCAAATACAAAGAGAGCGTGAAGCGAGACATACGCAAGACAAATGAATAACAACATCTTCATCATCATTGGATCCAGCAGACATTCTCATACCTGGAGATCTTACTAGAGGTGTTAGCAACAATGATCAAGAAGATGACAAGATCTTTACATACTCATCCAGTTACATTGCCTGGGAAAAGAAATAGGAACACTATTGGAAATGGATACAGAACAACTGTGTAGCAATGGGCTTAATCCAATAATGCCCTCAATCCCCTCCCAGTGGCCTCATACCTATGGAGCCATCACATTAAAAGAGATGTAAAACAGGTTGTTTAACCTATACTTCATCTCACATCAAGGAATGAGTGTCTACTTCTATCTATGGGATATTTAGTATTGGATATGGGATGAGAAGACTTTTATGATGACTCACCTTGGACATTTACAACAACATATCATATCATTGAGTGTGAAGAAGATATGAATGATTGAACCTTTATCAATGCATTATTTATGTCACTCCTTCTGGAATTCATTGTATCGAAAGGGAACATTACTGACCCTGAATGAAGTTATGAATAAACTCAATGCGGAAAATGACCACATTGTTCAGGATCGGGCAATTAATGATTATTACAAGAAATTTGCCAGAGTCAAAGGGGTGGAAATGAGAAGAAGTCAAGGAAAGAAGAAAGGACCAAAGCCCAACAACATTTGCTATGAATGTGGTGGAAAAGGATGCTGGAAGAACTCACTGGAATGC
>Ga0157363_1003433_pt1 | contig 14320 bp, 8 predicted proteins | sample AttsexASBM1_FD_111477 | JGI IMG/M metagenome (GOLD analysis project Ga0157363, IMG submission 111477) | Fungus gardens microbial communities from leaf cutter ant in Ribeirão Preto, State of São Paulo, Brazil - Atta sexdens ASBM1 | ecosystem: Host-associated > Fungi > Mycelium > Unclassified ...
AGAAATTCTGTAATATAATAATGACATGACGAAATATAACATTATTGACAGGGAGAAAATTATTGCGTAATTGAAAGCGCTAATTACATTAACGCGCGTCGATCAAGAAACGATATAAGACGAATTAATGTTCATAAATTTGATAAAAGGTATCTTTTTCTTTTTCTTTCTTCAGTGCGTCCCCTACGATGAATTCAATTTGGCCAGTAGTACTACATAGCCCATATTCAGAGCGCTCTTTTATCGATAAAAGCGCGCTTTTATCTCTAGAATATAGTATGTGTAACGTAAATTATAGCATGTTAGCGCGCAACATCGTTATAAGCGCATTCTGAATAATGGGCCAATAAATATAGCAGAGTCAATTAGGTAATGTTTCAAAGTCAAGAATATAATTCAAAATGTGCTTACAAAAAAAGTGTTTGTTCGCGCGCACATCGCATGTTTCAACATGCTCTAACATACTTCTATCCTGATAAAAATAAAAATTTGAGTAAATCGGATGTAACGGGAAAATAACGGAAGTATAAACGAAACTTCTAGAAAGAGAAAATTGGAATAATGAAATGTGAAAAAAGCATTTATACTATCTCGTTGATGCTACGGTGATAACATATATAATACCAAATATTTGTTTACATTAAGGCACTACGCACAATAGAAGGAATAAGGAATTAGGAATAAAGAATAAACGATTTTAACCTATCAGAAACCATATATTCTGATGTATCTGATTTCTCATTGAATGAATTCAGTATTGCGACCACTCACTGAGAGCTCAGTGAGCTCTTATATCTGTTTGGTCTATATTTTTAGTTTTAACGGAATATCCCAATCAGATGCAAGAGCTCATTGAGTGCTCAGAGAGCGGTTGTAGTACCGAATACACTCAATGGACGCAATCAGCAGATACAACAGTTGAGTGAGCGCTCGCATCTATTGATGTATTCTTCTAAAGCTAAAATTCTGATTGGATGAGCCGAAAGAATACACTATAAATAAACAGCGAGCACTCAACTGCTCAGCAAACGAAAATGAATTGAAATGGATTGGAAATTTTCAATCCATTCGTATCGGTATTTTAAATCTATAAAAATGGATTGAATTTCATATAAAAAGATTTTATATATGTAAAAGTTAAATAAATTAAAGTTAAATAAATTAAAGTAGTAATTACATGAAATTCTATATTTCTATAGTTATTATTTTAAAACTTTTATACAAAAAAATTACGCTAGCTGTATAATAAAGAAAACGTAATATAAAATATATATAAAAGCGATTAATTTAGATATTAATTAAATTTAGATATTAATTTAGATATTAATTTAGATAAAAATAAAGAATTTACATATGTAACATATTTATTGCATATATTTACATAATTTTTTATATCTCTATTAAATGAAGAATTCAGGATATATTTTTACAGTACAACTTTTTTTTAACTCGGTTGAATTAAAACGAAAAATTTCTTATTCATAATTCTGAATAAAATAGAACATTTATGATGCATTTTTAAACGGAACAATGGATTTTCTACTCACAATTTTGAATTGAATAGTATTCATGACTCCTTTTCAGAAAATGAGCTACTAAAAGAAAAACTTTTTTTATATATATATTATATATATTCAATTGGATTAAAAAACTGCATTTCCTATTCAGAATTTTGAATTTAGCAGCATTCACAATGCATGGATTTTAATATTATTTTTATATTCAACTAGATTGACAAGCTTCCTATTCAGAATTTTAAATTAAATATTCACGAAGCACATACCACACAACACACACACACGCACACCACACAACACACACACACACACACACACACACACACACACACACACCACACACACCACACACACCACACACACCACACACCACCACACACCACCACACACCACCACACACACACACAAAACTATAATATTATTTTTAGATTGAAAAGCATAGAAATATACTCCATGCCATTCCTGTAAATGAATAAAAATGCAAGATTGAGAAGGATTTATTTTAACATTCATGAATCCGTATTTCTGAAAATCTGAATCTATTTCAATCCATTCTCGTTTGTTAGATGTTGAGTCTGCTGAAATGTATGATACAATGATATGATCCAATGTACATACATGTACGTACGTTAGATCCAATGCATTTCAATAAAATTATTTAACATATCAGGGGCTCCGCACAATAAAAGAGAATACATAATTTCTGATAGGTTAAAATTCTTATTCTCTGTTCTCTGTTCCCTGTTCCTTTGCCCCTCACTGCGCATGTTCTGACACTCGACGTTTTACAATCTCATGTAAAGATACCTTAATATAAGTTCCGTCCACGGAGAGAAAAACTACGCGTTGGTCGAATTTTTGTCCAGTTTGCGTAAACTAACTGTACATTTTATCCCTTCACGTCATTAATAAAAGCAGATAGCAACTCACGAAGGAAGAAACTTAAGAATTGCATTTGAGTTCTTCTCGCTACAGCCCACAAGCTGCGCAAAGCGTAGTTGTTTTCTCATGGCTCATCAATGGAATATAGAAGTATAGAACTTCAGTTTAATGTAGAATCAGTTTAAAGAGATCAGCTGATATGAGCTGGAGCTGGTACTGTCACTACGTTAGAATAGAAATAGAAACATCAAATGTGCATATACAAAATTCACAAGATTTTTTGTTGAATAAAAGTGTTAAGGAAAATGGATTACAATGAAATATTATCCAAGTTGATATACAATGCTGATGGTAGGGAAGATTGTATATATTTTGTTAATAGATCCAATTTATAATATTAAGATAATATTACAATAATAATTAAGATTTCAGTTTCGATTTGGTTGTTCACGCGCTGTGAGCTTTATACTTTCTCTCTCTCTCTTTAGTTTTTATCACACGTTATTTGCGGAAGGAAAATAGAATGAATTACAGCTTATAGTATGCAAGCACCTAAACCGAACATAGTATTTTTTAATCTAAACCTATATTTATAGATCAGGTTACAAATTTTGATGATAAGATGGTACAAATGATTCAGAAGGTAAAGCCACTTTTGCCAAAAGATATGCAATGTGTCGAAAATTTGTCTATGAGGTATAATTTGGTATTATTGAAGTACTAAATAAATAAATTCTATATAGACTAGAAATATTTAAATAATATATTTGTTTTATTTATAGACAACAATATCTTAATATATTAACTTATATATTGCGTGGTATTAAGAAAGAAAATATAAATGTAGATACTGATGCATCTTTTAATGTGAATCAATATCATTCTGTGAAAATAGCTGTGGAATTTATAATATTAATTGGAATCAAGCCTTTCCTACTACCTGGTGTAGGTATAAATATACATAAATTATGCCCCATAGCTTCAATAATTACCGAAGAAAAAGATTTGAATTGCTTAGAGGTAAAGTATTATCTAATTTAAGCATTATTAATACTATTTACAATTATTTATTTATATTATATACACACTTCATGTTTCAGAAATATGAACGATTGTGTTTCTCAACACACTTACTCCTAGAACTTTACGATGATCTTAATTTGCGACCAATTGTACTTTTACGAATTGGCTTTTTAATGGCCGCTCTGTTACAATTGTCTCATGCTCCACTAGCTAAACCAGTGGACAAAGTTCAATCTACGAATTTAAATAATCAGGAATTTCAGATGACAACGGAAGAATACCAAAGGTTGCAAAATCGTCAAAAAGTATTTCACACTAAATTTATTTCACTATTAAGTAATTGCCCACGTAATATATGTTTTCGGGAATTAATGACAATTCTTGGAATGCAAAATGCACCAAAATGGTTACGTAAAGAAACTCAAAACTACCTAGTTAAGATGCTTATGCAATCCAATGGAGTATCATCTTTGATTGCTACAATTTATAATGACAATTTAGACTTGGGTATGGATTGGAGAAAATTAGATACGTTTTCCCGACTGATAGCAGTAACGCATGGAAAAAACATTGATGAATATTATAAAGCTGTATGTCCACAGGTAAACAAGAGACTACAGAAATAATATAAAGTATATTTTATAAATAAATATAAAAATAAATTAATATTATCACAATTTTTTTTTAGATTCTAGACATGTTTTCTTCAGACAGGTTCAAACATAGCTCAATAATAGCAAACTGCTGTATTAAATCTTTGTATGATTACAATCCACACATTTGTCAGAAATATATTATAGAAATTATTTGTGCACCTTTAACAATGAAAGAATCAAAAATTTTTTCTGAAAAGGAGATAGAATGGTGTATAAACATACTAGCGAAATGTTTTCTAACGGAAGATTCTAAATTCAAACATGTACCTTGTAAAGTTATTTTGTATGTTGCTACGCCTCTATTTTGCCTATATGATAAAATCCGCGAAAGTGCTTGTATATTAAAAACAGATTTACGTCGACTTTTATTAAAAATTTTCGAAGAAGAGACATTGCGGGAAAAGTTGTATTCAGCTTTTCTAGGACATGATAAATCAGTAGAATTTGGAAACTATATAACATCAGAATTTGCGTCGACTGGCGGTATCGAAATTATTGGTTTGAATAAAAATTTGGATTATGAAAAATTAGCTGATACTATTTTCGACTTAGTGTCCATTGCTAAGGATTTGTCTCCCAATTTATTTTGTTACATGTTGAAATTTCTGTCAAATATAAATAAATGGAATTATGAAATTGAACAACCCAAAATGTTGGAGACAGAAGACGATAAAATAGAACGCATCACGATACAATTAGCAGCTCATAAACTTCTATCGCAATTAGCCAGCACAAGTATCATTCAAGACGCACAAATAAAAAATCCTGAACCATTATTATCATTTATAAAGTCGTTATTTAACGAGTATATCAAAAAGCATCAGGAGAAAACTGAAGAAAGCGAATGCGAGATGTTGTACATCAGTTTAATGTTAATAAAAATGATTTTGCTTGAGAAGAATGCATCAATCGAAATCGTTCTCTTCAAAGATTTTAAAACGTTTTTAGAAGACCATTTGAAGAACTCGAATGTGTCAACACAACTTAAAGCATTAATCAGCGAAGTAGTGGCTTGTATCACCTCACATGATTCTCAAATTAGAACAGAGAGAAAATATTATCAAGATTTGTCTAGTTCGTCGGATAAATTTGACCAAGCCTTAAGGGATCTCGCAGATCCATTACTTCCTATTCAGGCGCATGGTCTTGTGGTACTTACGAAACTGATTGAGACTAAAGATGCTTACGCTGTTGCGCGCAATGCGATCATCTTGCGTTTATTCGAGGTTGCTAATATTTTCGCTCGCTTGCTATTGCTTTTTACAAGTTTATTTTACTTATGTATTTGATTACAGGAAAATTTAAAGCATGAAGATTCATTCATATATCTAGCATCTATCAATGGGCTGTGCGCATTGGCAACTGCATTTCCAGAAAAAGTTATAGAAACATTAATGCTTGAATACATTGATATGCCCAAACGTACTGCAATATCGGAAATAACTGTCGAAACTAGGATAAAACTTGGAGAAATATTGGTTAAAACAACGAAAGCTTTGGGTACACAGATATTTTTTCTTTATTATGTGCGTATATATACAGCACAAATTTTCTATAAATCCTCTTTTTATCTTTATTAATTACATTTTATACGAAACATAATTAAAAGGTAATAAATACATTGTTAATAAATCGTTATTTAAAATGCTGGACAGAAAACATAAAATACAAGTCCAAGAAACGATAAAATAGAGTATATTGAAATGTGATTAGCGCGATTCATAAAACTTGATGCAAATTTTGAGTTAGAGATAATTCAATAATCAAAATGTGAAATTTCGCAGGTGAAATGAGCGTGGTTCAAAAAAATATTCTGCTTAATGGTTTTTTGTGCGCAATTCGTGATGCGGATCCCTTGGTACGAGCCTCTGGTCTCTCTTGCTTAGGAGAGCTCTGCAAAGTATTGAACTATCGTCTGGGAAACGTTCTCACTGAAGTACGTATATAAGAGATTCATAGAGAACAAATATTAAAGAAAATTTTTTTAAACTTGATCGTAATGCTTCTACACAGATTCTCTACTGCATCACATGTATATTAAAATCAGACAAAGTACCTGAATGTCGGCGTGCTGCCGTCCTGGTCGCAACACTTCTATTTCGCGGTCTTGATCGAGATTTATTGAGCAGCTGTACCAGTGACATGATCGATCTGTATCGCGAATTGCGCAATTTGCGCGATGATAAAGATCCCGTGCTACAGCTTCATGTTCAATTAGCCTTTGAAGAGATTGATCGCATCATGCGAGATCTACTCACGGAATTACCCACATTCAGAAACAGGATATCTTGAAAATATTTAAAATACATGCAGTAAAACGAATAAATGCGAAATTTATTGAAGAATATCATGTTATATATTTCTTCTTTCAGTCCTTCGAACGAATGCAAAATCGAAAAGTGTCTGATATATCGGGAAAATGAACTGTGATCATTAAACAAAAAAAAAAAATACGAGATATGATCTACAATCATTATTGCAACAAATCCAACAATTTTTTAAAAATTACTTAAATCCGACGATGATGTTTGATCTTATAAAAACGTCGTATCTTCGGAAAAGAATCCGGCTAAACGAATGTGATCTCGTTTAAGACAGACATATAGTCGTTGTGGCTGCGGCGTGGAAGATGGCGAAGGTCGTGGTATTATCGCTCGCAAAATGAATTCCTTGCACGATGGTTCGGGGAAAATTTTGTATCGACTATCTTCCGCATTTATAGTATCTTTATTGATATTACTGACGGATGTCATCATATGAGCAGCCTGAAAATCAAAATATTTTATGTTGAAATTGTAAATTTTCTCTCTTTTTTTCTTTCTCTCCTATACCTTTTGAGCATCGCGAAACATCGTCGTTATTCGAGCTCCGATGTCTCCTCTGGAGCCGTCGGGCACGCTCACTTCCTTTCCTCGCATCAATTGAATCAAAAAGGATGTGAATTCTTTAGAGTCATTATTACCGCCTAACTTGTGCTGTAACGAGTTTACTTGAGCAACCAACGCTTCCACACTTTCGATATCACGCGTGATTTCCTAAAGAAATTGAAATTCAAAGAGTTATATAAAGTATCTATCTGTACAAAATTCTTGTTTATACATAAGCTATACATGTATATTTTATTTGAAGTATATTTATACGCGCACATTTAATATAAATATTTATGACAAATATTGATTAATCATAATAAAAAATAGTCTAATGATTGTTTATGATTGAAGATGTTATATTGAGTGTATAATATTGTTCATTAATTTGCGTGGCTCTGTCATTCTAGCAGTAGCCATAATTTATCGGCCTGATTTACTTAGGTAAAGTCAATAAGTCAATAATGTTAAATGCGCACACATTTGGGAAAAGTACGGAATAGGGATGCTGTGGCACTAATACAGAATAATAAAAAAGATAAAGATTTGATTATTTGTTTCATCTTTCTTTCTTCTTTTTTTAATTTAGAGATGTATGAATTATATTTCTGTCGTGTTATAGATCAGGATCTTTATATCTATTTGTATAAATATATAATTCATAAAGTGTTGTAAATTATGAATTTATCCAGATAACTATAAGCGATCATAGAAAAGAAATAGTTAAAAACATATAAAGAGAAAGGGAAAAATAATTAGGTCTTGTTAAAATTAATAACAAGTTATTAATTTTAATAAGTGACCGTAAGCGAAACTTCTAGAAATTTCGTTTATGCTTACGGGAAAAAATAAATACTTAATCAAGTCACTTATTAAAATTAATAAGTTTTTCGAACTTATTAATTTTAACAAGTGACCTGATTATTTATTTTTCTCTGTTTTATACATTATTTAACTTCTTTTCTATTATCGCTTATATTTATCTGAATAAATTCATAATTCGAAATACATGTTATGAATTATAAAAAATTAAAACAGAATCCAAAAATTCAGGGCGAATAAGAGTCAGCGTGGTAGTCAGTACGCAAAGTTTAATCTTAAAACTGAACTAATTTTAAGTTACTGACTTACCACGTTGACTCATTCGCTTTGAATTTTTAGATTCTTTTTTGGTTTTTTATTTTGAATTTGGAGAATCCATAAGGTGACATTTGTATTAATTACGCATTATATATTTATACAAATAAATATAAAGATCCTTATGGTCCTGATAAGATAAATATAAAGATCCATATTTATCCTGTAATATGACGGAGATATAATTCATATATCTAAATTTTAAAAAGAAACAAGAAAGAAAGGATAAATAAACAATTTTTTACTTTTCTTATTATTATGTATTAGTGCCACAACATCCCTTCCGATGTATACCTTTCCGAAATGTGTGCGCGTTCAACATTATTGATTTATCAGCCTGAGTAAATCAGATAAGTTAGAGCTATTGTTAGGGTGGCAGAATTAATGAACGAATTAATAAATAGCAGTGTACCTCATATAATTGCAGCTTTTGATGAATTGGTTTCGTTGCGTATTGCAATTTATTGAGTATGCTCTGTGCTACATCAGGTAGGCTTGGTAGAGCTTCCTGTTTCTGTAAGCTCAAGGTATAGAGCGCGGCATGCGTTAGAGTCGGCAATAGGAGCTGCGCGACCTGGCCTATTCGCTTCGAGCACAGATAATGCAGAGCCTTCTCCGCTTCTCGCGTGTCATCGAACAGTCGTTTCTGCCGATGTGCGGGAACTGGCTGTGCCGATGCCCACGTCGTTGACCATGGATTATCAGTGATCATCATCCGTGGTGACAAATGACCTGTATTTTAGCATTTGATATAAAAAAATATAATAAATATTGAAAATATAAAATTACATTCCTATTTTAATTGAAAATTGATGAGATATTTTTGTTGTGGAAAAATCAATTATATATTAAATAAAAAATCTGTCATTAAAAAAGCATTTAATTTGTCAATCTATCTTTCAGCTTATATACATGTTCTTAAAAATGTACAATCTTTCAAATCATTAACTTTGGCATAAAATCTATCTCAACAAAAATACTTTTCTAAAATTATATACAGAGAGATAAACTTATAATATTTCTTTAATAATAGTCTTCGACTTAATTAAAATAAAAATTATATAGCGGTAATATAAAATTTCGAATTTGGAATATTCTTCAGAATTTTATATATATTAAAAAAAATACTAGCCCTTTCCTTGCCCCCATTCGTCAACATCTTCGTCGTCAATCCAATCCCTCGGGGAATACCATCGAATAAAGTCCTCCAGGACTGCGCCAGGATTTGCCGCCTGTGTTATATTATCATGAAAATAGATGTATATTTCGTAAAATATGTTAAGGATCAATGCATAATGTATACCTTGAAGGACTCCATGTCTGATAATAGAGACGCGCTCATCATTCGAGCTCGCATTTCGGAGGCGTATTTGTCGGTACCAAGCTGCATCATTACCTGCGCATCCTCCTCCAGTTGATCCTCCGTCTTCGGTACGGGATCCTGTGTGATTGGTAGATAAAGAGGGTCTCCAGTTTGAATCAACCTACACATTATCAATTCCCGTTAAGTCACAATTGTATACTTTTCAACTTTACTTCGTCAATAGAAATATTTAATATTCCACTACTGGAAAGATACTAGTGGTGACTACTGAATGTAGTTTATGTACGATATTCTCTAGGAAGTAAAATATATTAGCCAGTAGAAAAATCTCACGTATGTAAAATATTGTAATGTTGTAAATTGTATGTTAAATATTGTAATTTTTACAATAAATTTTATTGATATATATATATATATATATATATATATATATTAAAATACTATAATATTGTACTATTTTATTTCATTACTTATTTTTAACAAATAAAGTTATAATATTTCAATTTTATATATCGAGAAAAAATTTCTTTGATAATATTGTAAGCTGTAATTCTAAGTTAAGCAAAACTCAGCCATTTGCGATTGTTATTCGTAAAGAAAAATTAACCTGAGCGAAGGATGTTTTGCCAATCTTCCCGCGGGTTTGTTCCACAGTAAATGCTTCACCTTCAATTGTGGCTTCGTTGATGTCAGTTCCTCACTCGTCAATTCCTCGCTCGTGCATTCGAAAAATTCGTCATCTTCGGATTCTGCAACAGCAGAATTATCCAGATCAATAATTTTCAATTTTCTCCGCTATCATTCGCGTGTAAAGTGTAATTAATTCGCGAATATTACCTGTTTCATCCACATCATCGATTTCCATGCTCTGAGATCTATGCGCATTTTCCTCCCTCGTTTTTTTCCTCGTTATACAGCAGTTCATCATCTGCGAGCACAAAACGTAAGAACAAAGCCAATGAAATTCTTACTCCTAATTCTTATTCCTAAGAAAAGTACATAAAAATTATATAAGCATTACATAAAATATTTGGCAATTCGCGTCACCTGTAACTTTTGATGCAGCAAGCACGTGCGAACGGAATCTGGAAAATCGGGTCCGACTCTGAAATGAGATATGAAAACTGATTGTATATCGTGAAATGACGACATTGTCTTCGGAGAGAGAGAGTCTTTCACTTCATTGTCTTTTATTTTGGAATCTATCATATGATCCCACGCGTCTACATTTTCCTACAAGATGCACTTTCTAAATATCTCGCTATCGTCATGAAAACTATAATTATAAATCCGATATAAAAGTGTTTTAAACGTACATTTATTAATGGGGATATATGTATCTAGAAATGTAGGGCAAAAGATTTCCATGTCATATGATGAGATGTTAGACGCTAAAATCACATCGGTTTGTAGAGTCGGTCGTTGATTTAGTCTCTTGTCTTCCATAAGTATAATTTTAACATGCATACCTATAACGGTATTTCGCATATTCTATATATTTCTGCAGTCAACGAATTATTTATATCCATATTTCCTGTATTACCAGATAAATATTTAGCCGTGCTAATTTCATCTCTCAAATCGATATTATTAGAATTATTAAATTAATTCCTTCGCATTTTATATATATATATATATATATATGAATGACAGATTTTTTTATTTTTATCTCTTATTTAAGACTTGTTCTATTAAGAAAAAATTTAATAGAAGTTTATATTCTGTAATTATAAAATGTGGTAACGACAAGATTATTTAAAAATGAAAAACGTAAATCCAATAGTTTTAACTATTAGAAAACTAAACTCTTTTTTCAAAGGTAAAAATTATTTAATTTTTTATAAATTCTTTTTGATCGTACTTATCTTATTTTTATACACATCCATCTATGAATCAATCGAAGAATTTTAAAATCCTAAAAATCAAGATTCAATCGAACGTTATATCAAATCTTATAGAAAATCTTATGGAAAATCGAACTACAGCGCAACAGCAGTGCATGCAAAACTGAAGACACAATTGTATTGGAACATACGCCATACGCTTACAAAATCTTGTCACATATAGCTGACTTGACGACACGATAACTAGAAAGCAACAGGTGAGCGACAAGAGAAGAGTGCTCGTTCCCTTCAAAACATTTTATTGCAAGCTTAAAAGAAAATGCGGGGAGATTTATACGTTAGATTTAAACAATTCAACACTTCGTATACTAATAAAAAATTTCAAATATTTTTTACTCAAGATTAAGTCTTATTTCTTTATATGAAAAAAAGAAAAAAATTGAAATTGAAATAAAATCATATTTATTTAATAATAATAATAATAATAATAATGTATACACAATAATTTCTTTTTTTTACTTCGAATACAATCGGAATAAAATATGAAATAAACATAAAACTGCATAGAAATTAAAATTATTTCGTTGAAACACAAATTAAATCTATTAATAAATCAACTTTGGTAAATGATTGGAATTAAGGATGTCTAAATACTTGCGTATAATCGTTTATATAGTTTTCATCGGTTAAGACACAAGTTTATAATAGAACAATTATAATATAAGAAATATATATATATATATATATATATATATATACTATAAATTAATCATGATATATATTATGCATATTTTGCAGAGTATATTCTTGGGCACAAAATAATTTACACGTGGTTGGATTGAAGGATATTCTGTACTTGGATGCAGCAAGACCACCATCAAGGGTCAACTCCGCCTTCGACAAGGTTTTTCCGCTAGCGGCAAACCTCGTCAAGACGCTTACATCTTATCCGGCAGCCTGCAGGGAAGCCTACCGCCGAAGACTCGGCCGCCCTACCACCGGCTGTCACGGTGCTGGCACGAGACAGGATTTCTACGGGGGCCGAGGACGGACACAGCCGCTTGATTCTTGCAGTCGACTTTAAGACCGCGATGCGACGATCAAGCTAACGGTCAAGAGAAGCCGGAGCAACCTTCCACGTTCGCGTCCGTGCAATTCGAAGGTCCATCGACTCGAAGTGTAGGATTTCCGTTTTCTTTCTTTCCTTCTTTCTGCAGTCCTTTGTGCAGAACATGATCAACTCGTAAGACGCGATTTCAACAGCAATTTGTGCATTCCGGTTACGCCTACGATCCGCGAAGGGAACGTTCGCTTACTCGTACGAGTGTTGCGTTTACGTGCGGTAGCCAGGTGAATTCCCAGTGAGGTGCGGCCGAATTTCCTCCTCGGCATCATGGCCCAGATTGCTCATTCGTAGAGAAGAATATAAGTAAGTATTAACATTGGAAATATATAGACGCATAAGGTTTAACATGCTAAATGTATCTACGCTTGACGCGAGTGTACTTATCTGAATTTTTGTAAATCTCTTTTAAAAAATTCAGTTTTCGGACTTAATCGTCTTACTTCTCGGATACAGATTTATTTGATCTCGAGGAATAGTTCTCCTGATATCATGAATTAATAATACCGTTACATGACTATTATTAATGGGCTTAGAAAATTCGTCGATATAAATGAGCAGTGTATTTAATTCCTCGCTGTGCAGTTCAACTTTGATCTGATCTAAAAATAATATCTAAAGTACTAATAATATCTAAAGTACTAATGAAATCAAGAATGCTAAAATGTTTACATTACTGTGACATAATTTCAGTTTTTTTTTATAAAGATGTCTTACTGAAGAGTCTCTAACTCAATAACTTAGAATATTAGATTTATTTTCTTTTGCTTCCTAGCTAAAAGAATTAGACGTTCGGCTTGCTCTTTTACAAGCGTTATACTATTCTTCACGGAACTATAGCAGAGCATCGCAGACTCTTCGAAGGGTTAATGCACCTACGTGCGTATCTTACAGCTATCGTCTTCAACGTACACCGTCCGACCTTGAACCGCACTATAGATATACGATGTATACGAGAGATACCTTTCATAACCAGACAAGATACCGAATAGTTTGCGTGGTTTGCGCTCTGCTCGAAAAGCGTTCTCATTTCGCGTTTAATTTTTTACAAGGCACAAAATCGAAGATTTTTAAAGAACGAATTCGTTTACTCAAATAGCATTATTGAAGAGATGTAATCCAAGCAGAACAACAAATCATTATTACATGATGAAAATGATGTGAAAATGACCCCAAAATAATCATTTTTTAATCATTTCCGATTCATTTTAATGTTATTTCGACTTTTAGTTATCGTAACTTGTTGCTTTATTATAATATTATAGCTTTTTTCTACAAAAATGATCCACCCCCCCCTCCACCCCCCCCACACACACACAGGATAATCCACTTGAAAACTTTGAATATTTCACTTATTCTTGATGATAAAAATGTTTCAGTGGAACAATTTTCAGAAGAAATTATTTTGATTACGTTTTTTTTTATAAGTAGAGGCGCCACATATATATATATATAAATATATAGATATAAAAGTCAATTTTACTTTTTTAGCTGTAATTATATGATTTTATGATTACATGACATGATTCCTATATTTTTACATAATATAATTTTTTTTATAATATGATTCCTCTAATTATTCTATGTAAAAGAATTAAGATAGAGATATAAAAAATCAATTAATGTTCGAGTTATTTTATACATTATTCTGGCATATATTGACATAAAATGTTAGATATTTCGTAAATTCATCTTTTGATAATCGTACCTTGATATTTCATGCACAGAATAATGCAAGGTGAATCAAAATTGGTATAAAAAAAATTCACAATTACTTATTTAAAAAATTATTATGTATTTTACAATGTAATTACATAATTTTTTTGATAAGTAACCTATACATTTTCTTTACATCAATTAATTCAGTGCAAAGATATTGAGGTACGATTATAAAAAAATACGATATTTAATATTTCATGTCAATATGTACCACAATAAAATATAAAA
>Ga0157363_1003434_pt1 | contig 14317 bp, 10 predicted proteins | sample AttsexASBM1_FD_111477 | JGI IMG/M metagenome (GOLD analysis project Ga0157363, IMG submission 111477) | Fungus gardens microbial communities from leaf cutter ant in Ribeirão Preto, State of São Paulo, Brazil - Atta sexdens ASBM1 | ecosystem: Host-associated > Fungi > Mycelium > Unclassified ...
TAAAAAATTCCGATACGCATCGCAAAAGCAGCAAGAAAGAGACTTGTAGTTCGAATCGCCATGATATACGGAAACAATTAAACCGGTATTAAAAATTCACTGTGTGCAGGATTGTATTATCTGACTTCAAGGTGACCGAACAAGTCGCACTTAACGAGATCAGCGAGTTTTGATTGTGCATAATCGCATAAATTTCACGAACATTATACCATTCAATAGTCGGGCCATTTCTTACGACACATTTGGAGTTCGCTCGAAGTCTTTGATTGCGTTAACGTCTGCCGGTACGCATGCACGTATTTCGCGCCGCAAGTTCCATGACGCTTGACAGCATGTGTAGCGGCGAGGCTAGAGAGGCATTATTTACGAGAACACTCCCGGCGCATTTCTACGACAGTTTTCACGCGCGTTTTGACGTACTACCGACGTGAAAGGTCGCACAAGGGAGAAATCACGCGGACTGTGCTCGTAAAAATTTCCTACGGGAGCGTCCCGTTGTGTCTGCCACGTGTGAATATGGATTTTACTTTATATGTGCAATCCTACGGTGCCTCCCACAGGACGATACTATGGAACAGTTCATCCTTCGGATTGTACCACCGAAGCCGCATACATATGTTCTGAATTTTATAGATCGCACACTGGAAAGCACACTGAATATTCTCTTATAGGATTATCGATATGTGGATTATGCGCATCATATTTCAATTTATTTAACCTTTTTACCATCGCGTCTTCACTTAGCAAGGAGAAACTCTGAATTTTTCAAGAGCCTGTTTCTACATGACTTTACACATGAATCCCTATGACGCCTCGAGTAATTTTTTCAGAGTCACAGATAATTAATCAATTTTCCTGATTTATTCAGATATATATATATATATATATACAAATATCATATTTCTACCGGAATAAATTTCTTATTTTTCCAGATATTCACAGAGAGAACGCTTTTGCTGAAGTTAAAGAATGTAACTAGATATTTGATAATAATTTTATTGCATTATTAAAATAATTATATATTAAAATAATTATAGACTCAAGAGTTAGAATGTCAAAACTTTTTGCAATATTGCTCATGCTTGAATTTCCTACGAAATTATTTTGATGATATAACATAGAATTATTTTCAAATAATAATAATTTTTCTAAAATTTAGCAAAATTTTTAGATACTTCAGTAAAATTATTCTTTCCGTGTAATGGTTCTTTTGCTGTTCAAAACTATTAAATATAAAATTGTACAAAATAGATTGTACCGCAAATAACGTGCATATGATATTTCTAAAAAAATGTCTGAAAGTAATCCTTAAAATTCTTAGTTTTTAAAATGATAATCAGTGTGGAGAGATATTTACAAGACAAAGTGTATTTACTGAATAAATAAGTGTCAAATATTGTAAGAACGAATTTCCATTAATTATCACCATTGAAAAAAGTTCATATGAACATAGTCTAGTTTTTGAGATAAAAAGAATTTTGTCTATCCAACTATATAAAGGTTTCAAGATTTAAAAAATCTTTAATAATTCTAATTTTAAAATTAAGCTTTCTAATGCTTAGTATTAAAAAAATGTTTAAATATGTGTTTATTGCTTATCTTATTAATTGTATAAAATCAATATCAAACAATTAATGAAATAAATATCTAAATATATTTGGATATAAATACTAAATAGTTTAGTTTTATAATTATTTAGTTTTATAATTATTAAAAGTTTTCTAATTTTTTCTTTGTAGTTGACAATAGTATATGTATATGTAATATTGAAGGCCAAACCATTTAGAGACTATTTTAAACAACTTTGTAATAAAATGTTTGGATGTTTATTTAAAAAAATGTTCAAATGTTCAAAAATGTTTAAATATGCATTAATTATTCTTGATATAGTTAAACAATAAAATTTCTCTTGTCTTAAAAACTAAGCATTGGTCCATATCCATGTTTATATAAATTTCTTTTAACATTTGGTCGATAAGAATACGTCCTTACAATACTTGAAACTTATTTATATACTCTATATAAATCTTCGCTCATTAACAATAATAATTACATAAAAAATTTATTAAAATATAAAATAATTTAAAAAATTGACACTTTACGATATCGGTTTTCAACAAAAAATTTACGTGCTTTTAAAGTAATGACACAGCACTTACGAACATGATAACTGATGGTTTTATATCGCTCGCTTTTACAGATCACCAGCCATCGCCCAGTGAGCGTCAAAAATCGCGATGGTTATCTGCCAACGATTAATCGCGCTCGACGAGGAAAAGCTCGTCGCAGGCGTCTATCTTCCTGAAAGCCCTTCGATAAGATGCTTCTTCCTGCAACTGCGAAATCCGTTATTCCATTGTTCTTGACAAACATATGTACATACGTATCATCATTATGGCGGATGATGCGCACGACAATTCCAGGGGAACGATATAAACGCATCCGCCGATATAAATTCCAAGAGCACAATTTTCTTGGTCAATATGCTGATGTTTCAAAATTCTCGGTGTTTGCAAGCTTTCGCGCGGCGTATCAGCCATGTTTTCCAGTGGCGTTTCCATCATTCAAAGATATCAAGAAAAGAGAGTTCTAAATTCAATGAAGACATTCTCGAATCGTGAATAAATAGACACAAGTCATCAATAAATCATATGAATTTATAAATTTCTATTTAATTAATCAACATTTTTTTAGTTTAATTTATATCAACTGTCATATATCTTATTAATCTTTTTTATGCAATGTATCAGAAACAGAAAATTCTTATATTGCTCTTTTTACATTTGTTCTTTTACGAAATTTGTTCTTATTTATGGAGATATTTTATCGACTGTGCAGTCTCTTGTGAGACTGATACGAAATTTTTCTTTGAATTAACGAGGAGAAGTTTTACGATGGTGAAGTTCTTTTCCTCCCAACTTCTTGACGACACGTGCGAAAGTGTTTCGCGAGGCAGGATTTGCTGAAAGAGTTCGTTTCTTTTAGTCTGCTTATTCGTTTCCTTCCGTATTTTCAAATTTCAGCGAAGCCGATACCGTCTGTACAAAGGTTATATAGCGAAGGGTTTATGTTTGCGCTCATTGAATATTTTCTCTTATTTACTGCATCATGTTCCTTATATCGACTTTCAGTACCAAATCTTCACATTAAATAACAGAATAAATGTCCAAGAATTTTTTATTTATGAAAAATATTTTATAACATTTATAGAAATAAACACTTTAAAGAAGTGCTTGTAAAAAAAGCACTGTTGTTAAGTATGCTTTTAAGTGTACATCAGTTAAGTCATAAAAAGCAGACCTAAGGAAATAAAAGAAATTAATTCTAAAATCTCGATCTTCCTAAATCTTCTAACCTTAGAACAACGATTGATTTTATTATACGCTTTTATTATACGATTTTATTATATGATTTTATTATATATTGATTTAATTATATTTTATTTTATTATACGAAAAACACAATTTTGCTGAAATTTTTAAACATTTAGATAAATACGGAACCAAAAATTAATTTGTTGGATTATCATAATTATATAATAAATTCAAGCATGATAAGCACACTGCAAAAAATTAAAAAAAAAAAGAGTTAAGAATCAGTTTAAACATTCTGCGTAATTATTTTAATAGTTTAATAAAATTATTCTCCAACGTATCTAGCTTAATTTTCAGATGCTGCAGCAAAACTTTTTTCCATGTAAAATCAATCGCAGTGAGGAAATTTAGAAGAATCAAGATTTTGGAATAAATTTTTTATTATTTACGTAAACATATATGGCTACATATTATTAGTATATTTATATATTAGCAATAATGCATTGCGCGTCGCGTCAGGCAGATTTATGCTGCAACTGTAGAGAACGACGGGGATGGAAGACGAGTATTCTTCCGTACGGTGGCGAAGAATTATTACGCGCTCACTTGGGAAGGCATTCTTCACTTTTGTAAATGCGAAGAATTCGCGAGGGCCGTTTCCGGTCTGCATACGCAATATTGCCATAACTGAGGCAACGCATACCTATATGGAACATGCATTTACATCACGTATCATTTATCACTATCCGTAACGTATTAAGCGTGGAATAATTTTTGGTATAAAAAAAAAATCATCCATAAATATAAAGTAAAGTTCTGTGTTAAATTTTGTCCTTCTTTCTTTGCATCCGTATTTTTCGTTTCGCCGTTTACCAGAGACTATTCTATCCAATTTCGTGGAATCCTTGCCTGTTTGTTTAAACGTCGCAAAAACGATTGAGCCGATTCTTGCGAAACTTCCAGCGCATCTTACGATCAAAAATCAACTTAGAACTTGGACTGTCTGCCGCATCAGATATTTATTCGGCCGAAAGTACTTAGGGAGGTAGAACTCACCTCTCACGAATCAGCAATATCCGCTTACTATTGATTTTATCGTAAGTTGCCATATCACATTTAACCCTCCAAAAGCTGATGGTGAGTTTATTGGATCCATTCAATTATAAATCTCTTTGTCAAAAAGTTAAAAAAAATTCAATTTTTTTTATGTTATAAACATAAACAACACAAGTCTGTTTTGACGGATAGAAGTAAAGTTAAAGTTACTTTACTTTTGATTGATAAAATAATCTTTATCTAATTCATTCATGATATTGAAAATTATTATTGTTATTGAATATTGATTTTGAATAATTGATGATAATTCGAAAATCACATTTTTTTAGCTGTGTCCTTTTTGAAATAAGAGAACGATTGTAGCTTATATAATAATAAAGATATCATAGACACAATTGGTCTGAACAATGGATAATTTTTGAACTATAGTATTTCAAAGTGTTCTACGAATATAAAGTTTTATACTTGATATTATTAAGCCTTGTGTTTATGGTATCTTTTGTTCCTACATTATATGCGAAAATTAAGACCGGTATTCATAGTCGATTCTCTTATATTTAAGACTGTCTTATAATCTTAAGGAACGAAGAATCGTATTAGCATCTTAAGACATTACTTAAGACAGTCTTGAAATAATAACTATAACTGCCTAATTCATTTCACCGAGACTTAATTTTCTATGTATAATTAGTGCAAAGTTTTTTGAATTATTTATTCTTATTAAAATATACTTGATATTAATTCTTTTTTTCTACAAGTTATGTCATATTTTAATTCTTTTAAATTAATTAGTTCTTTTAATTAACATTAATTAAATGACTCTTAGAGATTCAATGTCAGTAACTGTCTTACAGATTTTGATATCTGGCTCCGGAGGATTAGAAAAAGTTTTCTTATCATTCGAGATTATGGCACGTTGCTGATATTTCGAGGTGTATTTCGCGCTACTGTGCGGAAATACAGGAATTTTTCGAGCTTCGTAAATCTGGGTTCTTCTGCCCACCGAGATAAGAGTGGTCGCCCAGAGTAAGAGAATTCAAAATCGCCCTGCCAACACGGCACTTTTGGTCTTACAGAGGCACGTATACCCCTGTGTGCGCATACCGTCGAATATTTATGCGTTTCCAGCGTTCGCCTATGGCTGCATAAACCACGACACGGTCACCTTCCTACTATGCCGGATGCATAAAGCATCGGACACGCGCCTGTTTTTACGTGTTCATCGATTTCGGGAAAACGCATATGTTCCTCTCGAGGACGATACTTGCCTCCGTTACGCGAAGCTTTACGTTCTATCTCCATGTAACGGAGTGACTGTATTTGAGATACGAGAATCCGCATGAATATATTCTACAATGTATGTTTGTATTTTGCATCCAAAAGCGAACTTTCTCACTCAGGAAAATGTCAAAATAACATTTAATTAATTGGCAAAATTATTTAACGCTGAAAATCGCCGATATCGGATGAAAAGGCAGGAAAAAAGCGGATTTTTAGTGGCAAATGGATTTTAGTTCAAGTTGTCGATAGACATTCATGCTTCCTCTCGGTTTCCCTCGATAATAAGTCGCGTTGATCGCGACCGAGAATGATCGGATTTACCAAAGGGATTCAGCGTTCGCGAGCCTTTCATTTTTCCGATGCAGCTGCAGGCCACGTCGTTCCCTTCAATCGACCGCCTGTTATTAAGTAATATCGGGAGATTTCGCCGAGCGGTTCGATGCGTCGATAAAATTTTCATTTCGCGGTTCGCTGCTCGTGCTCGAGCCAGCCCGAAATCCGTCTCGAAAGTCGTCCTCTAGCGACTCCTTTCCTGCCGCCGGACATATCTGTCGGTTAGACGAAGTCTGATTTATCAATCCCGACTTTTCATGGAATTAATCACTGAATCCACGAAACCAGGGAATCACGAAAATTCTTCATCGTCATCATAGACAACGCAAAGAATACAGACAATCTAGACAATAAGTCTAAAATTATTAAAAAAATATATTTTCAAATAACTTAATGTAAAAGATATAATTCTAATAATGTAAAGTGTATAATTTTAACATAAATTATAAAGAAAGCTCTTGACATGAGAATCTTATTGCAATTATAATTGCAAGTATAATAACAATTAAGAAAGTATTTGCCTTTGCTTCTTCAGATACAAAATATTCTCAAACGTGATTGTTTTCTTTAAACTCGCGAATCCTCATTAGTCTTTCGTTTTACAAAGCGACATTTAATTTAACAGTCTCATAAAAAGGGTAACGTATGACGGTCAGCTATAACTCACAAGAAATGTGCTTTTAACGATTGAACAATACTTAATCGCCATGGAAAAACAATGTCAGAATACGCGACCTATTAGGCATGTCTCGTATGATGTATTTTTGAATATTAAGCCACTTTTAATTTTAACATTTTGCAACACACAACATTAAATACGCATTGCAGCATACGAAAAACAATTATGTTTATTTATATATTTTAATTTACATTTTAATACTTTAATATTAAGTATATTATAGAGAGAAAAAGAAAGAGAGAGAGAGAGAGAGAGAGAGAGGAAATAAAATATTTTTGAGTTTTATATATATATATATATATAATATTAAAATAAACTTTACATTGTAATAAAAAAATATAAAAAATTGATAAATTTAATTTTTCAAATATTTTATGAAATGTATATAATAAAAAAAAAAATTATGTTATATAAAATTAGTAGATAAAAGTATAAAATTAAATAATATGTAAAATTAGTAAATATAGATATACAATACAAGTTACTATATATAAAACATTGAAGGAAGATAATAAAGTTATTGTTCATTATATAGAATAAAAAATTAACGATTACGAATCGAGATTATTAAATTAATGAAGAACAATTAAATGCGGTAATCACGCATCAGAATATACTAATAATATCGAGTTGTTTTTGATATTTTCATATTTTCTGTGTGCGATAAAGCAATGAGAAGCATTTGCGATACACGTTCAGTTACGCGTTTCGTTGAAAAATGCAATTTTGTAGTTAGAAAGATATTCTCTTGCTTCCGCGCGAAAAAATAGAGTTTCACTCTCAGGAGCTTGCCTTGCAAATTGATCGAAATGCCGACATATTGTGTTTTCGCTTGTTCCTGTTGCTACGAATGCAATATGTGTATGTGCATGCCTAAAAAAAAAAGAGAAAAAAATTTTTCGCGAGAATGTTATTTCGCGTTCCAACCGATTCGAGCGTCTGGTCAAAGTAAACTATATAACTTCCGCCTGAAAATTGTATACGAGCTAAACGTTTGCTAAAAAAAAAAAAAAAAAAAAAAAAAAAAAAAAAAATAAAAAAAAAAAAAAAATTATTAAAAAAAAAAAAAAAAAAAAAAAAAAAAACGAAGTCAGTTTCAGTCAAATCATAAGTGTTGAAGCATAGATCTTTGCATAAACCACAAGAGAATTCTTCATTTCATAAAAAGGAAGGAAATGAAGAATTTGATTAGTTCATTTTCTTACACAGAAAAAAAGATTTCTTTAAATTCAACAAATTTTATTAAATCCAATGAGTGTATTTATTGGAAATCCAATCGATGTTTAAATTAAGAAACGTGATAATCGTTTAACTTTTTAAATAATACATGTCTCACTTAAAACTAAATATATTCTCGGAAAGAAATATTTTATTCATAGAATTTTATTCTCGGAAAGAAATATTTTATTTCATAGAATAGTATTTAGCATAATCAATGAAAATATTATTTTATTAAAAAATATTACTCTAAATAATCATGTTTTCTTTCCAAACAATACAGTTTCAAAATATTGATATTAAAAAAAAGATAATGTTTCATTTAAAATTAAATTGTTTCATTGAAATGAATGTAAGTTAAACAAATAGAAATCTCGAATGTAAAGAAATTTGTATATGCATTATGTGTTACGTTATGCAAGATTGTGCTCTCGTCCTAATCCTGATTAGGAGCATGAACGATGCGTTTCGATGCGTGTGCAGAATCTTCGGGAAAGAGCTAGTTGCGGTTGATTAGTAGCTGTTGCGAACAGCACACACCATGTTCGACTTAACAAAGGCCTAATGATCCAATTAAAAGGAGATTGCCCCGATTGGAAACTGGCTGGAATCTGATCAAAATCGCTCGCGGTAACGATCAGGGATGCCCTGATACAGTTTCCGAGCCTGTAATACATCCGTAATTTGCCTCTGGGTATCTGGCAGCTATCGACATAGTTTATCCGCGTTGCTTGTGAAACAACTACGATATGGTCAGCTGCGCGAATGTACGCTTCGCGCAAAGGTATTTCTGTCGAGAGTCGTGGATTTTTCTCTCCGGCAGGCTTTAACTTTATCTCGCGGCGTTTCGTCAGTCCGCTATTAAGCGACCCTATCGCTGAGTCCTTCATCTAATCCCATGAGGATTATAGTATAAGTGAATCTAGCACGCGCGCGTTTAGCTCTTTATCTTACGATTTCACGCGCGCTTCATACCATCGTAATGCAAGTTTATCACTCCCGCGAAGCTACATATGTGGACGCAAATTCTGTGGTTTCACACACGAGAAAGAGGATTAAAATTTGAGAGGTCGAAACATTCGGCGAAACATTCGCAGTCCCACCATTCTCCCGATTCACCTACAGCGGTCAATTACGCAAAATACTGGTCGTTAAAGTATTCCGGATCAGCTTCCTTTTTTTCCTGCTCGCTTCAGCGAACAGATTAATTGCGATCTGATGGTTTCGCAATGACGCCAATCGTGTCATCCATGTGGACATGTAACACACGTTCGCCCATGCTCCGCACGCGGATCCTTTAATGATCCACGAGAAATAATCAAGTTGCTCGAATCACAGCGCACGCACAAAGTAGCTGACGAAGGCTGGTCGGCGAGATTTGATTTCGCTTGACTCGCACAGATTCACCTGCTGAATGTGCAAAGAGCAAAGAGTCAGACATAATTATCGCGTTTTGCTCGCGGCGAGTAAAATCGCGCTGCTGTGAAACGCGCGATATCGAAAATCGAGTAACGATACATCCAATCTGCCTTACGTTCAAAGTCCTAAATTTCCCAGACTTGGCGCGACGTGAGTCGCTTTCGCTTAATGAATTCCGTTAATTAAACTTGCGACTCTCGTAGTCGCGAGCAATGAGATGTGGAAAATGTGTTCTGTATTGGTTCTTGACAGTGTAACTACGACGACTCGTTTTGAAGATTTGTCACGAAATTACAAACTTTTCAAAAATTAATTACTTATAAAATCATTGTGCAAAATAAAAATCTAATTTCTCTTATTAATACTAGAATCATCGACATTGGGCACCTGCTCACCAATTTGTTTTCTATTATTATTTTCGTTTATTTTGATATTATTATTTGCATTATTTGAGAGCATTATTAAAATATTTTCGATATTTTGCAATTACATAAAAACAAAATATTATCATTCGATTCAACAATCGCATTCCACTCTGTTCAATTAATCCCATTACACATAAAATAACGTAAATTGCATAAGCATAGTAACAGTCTCTGTTTTTCAATTGTATCTCAGTCTTAATATGCAACTCACATTGAGAATGTACAATAAGTGCCATATTGGCGTCGACAGTTTAAGAGATACTAAATAAAAATAAAATATTTGAATATAAAAAATGAATTAATGTTTTTAACCAACTTAACTTTTAAAATAATAAAAATTCAAGGAAAGTCATTAACCAATACAAAAATTTATAGAATATACATAAAAATTATAAATGTCAACGAGGTCAAATAACATCATTGGCAATTCTACATAGTATTACCTAAATTATTTTTACTTCTTCGTTCAAAAAAGTTTCATTCACTCTCATTTCCGTGTCATTCGATTTGAGAACTTTTAGAATTTCATCCATGAATATTTTTTTCTTCCTCAATTAAAAGGAGGAAGAGGAAGCATGAAATCGGACTACGAGAATTCTATTTTCACGAAGAAGGTAGACAGTTTGTTTTCTAGCTATAAGTCGGTTTTGTACGCGGCGTAGAGGTTTGAAGAATTTTGCCGACCGCTACACTCCACCATGTCTGTCGCTGCACTTTACTCGAGAAGCTTTCGATTCGAGTGGAAATTCAATCAAGGGTCGCTGAGTGTAGCGAATAACGAGTTTCGATGAAATTACCACACCTTTTTGTGTACCGTCCAGGCAGTCCGGTTGCCAGTACCGTTGAGTTGCATAAGGTCGTTGCATACTGGCTAAATCGATAACGCACATTGTGCGCGCATAATCCCGTTTACTGTGATAAAATTCACCATACATGTTTACGTATTATTATGCGTATGCGTATCATGTAAAGAGCAATAAAGCGCGTCACACACGCCGTCGCTTGCCTGTCGTGCATTCTATATCCGATTTAACGGAGTATTATATTTAACGTTATTATTAACGAAAATGTTCGCAATTTAATGCCTCGCTGCCTTTCGCAAGAACGTATATAATTCTAATAAACAATTTGACGTTAACAAAATAAATTACATATATTCGCAGCAAAATTCTTCAGACATGTTCTTTTATTTAATCAAAAATTTACTTCTTTGGAGATAAGTTTTGTGTAAATATGATGGTTCTCTTTAATTAACAATATGAAAAACACAATATAAATGAAATAATAACGAGAAAAGTGCAAGTTCTTTTGTAGCTAATTCGTAGTTAGTTTTCCTAGCAAATATATACACATATATATATATATATATATATATATATATATATATATATATATTACATATATTCACTTTTATTCAAAATGCACGTAATCTACATCCGTCAATTATGGTTTCATAATTTTTCTCAGCTCAAAAACATTTGATATTTACTTAGGTAATATGGAAAGAACGATTTTAGAACCAGAAGAAACCTAAAGTATGATTAATGAAGTAGGTAAAATTTTAGCTACATATAAATTTAAAAATAATTTTATTAACGATCAAAATAATTATGTAAGATGCCCAAGTTATTTATTAATATCAAAAATTCTTCAAATCAACAAATTTGTGAGATTATTATTATTTCAGTTGATTGTGCAAGTTCCGAAAATAATTGGCGCGCAGTCATATATTTTAAGTAAATAATTAAATAATAAATAAATTATATATAAAATTATTATTCCAACATCTATAAATTTTAATCGTAGTTGACACTTCTTCTTACTTAGTTAATCAAAAATTTTTTAATCTTATGCGTGAGTGTCCTACATAATTATTTTGATAGCACACACAAACCAACAAAATTCAGATTTAAATACAGCTAAATTTTAGATAAAAGTTCTTTTTATACATATATTACGTCTTTTTGTGTAATACTAAACGCAGAAAAGATTAGCGTGGCGTGTAAAGATGACAAGCAAAATTATGAAGATAGTTTTCCATATTTAAAAAAAAAAGTGCTTTCTTTATCTCTGAAGAGACAATCTGTGTTGATTCAAACTAAACAGTGGTACATATCTTCCTTAGCAAGTCGAAAATCTATAAGGGAGCTTGAAGGAGAAAAATAAGAAACAGAAGAAGAAAAAAAAGAAGATCTTGCCGACGATTTACAGATATCAGAAGTCAGCCAGTTTGGCGCAGATGGTCCTTAACATAAATTCGCGGAGGCGCCGTCGCCGCCGCGCCGCCATCGGCGGAAAGTGTCGAGAGCGAATAGCATAATTCCTGCGAGCAAGACTGCATACGTACACGCGCGTGCGCTTATTTAAGCGAAGTTTAAGCGACGCGGTCGGCCCTTGCTCGCGGCTGCACCTGCTCGTAATTGTCCTGATATTTGCTTCTCGTGCGCCTTGCCCCGTCCTCTAGGAGTTCTCGCCGCGACCCATCTGGAGCTTATTTATTAATCGGCTCTAAATTCCAGCGTGAAAGTGCATCCCGCCGAGCGGCGTGGTTGCACATATAACACAAACGCACGGAACTACGGAACGCGAAAGTTGAGCGTTTAGGATACGATCTAGTATCAAATCCATCGAACGATGTGACAGCGATCGTGCGGTTGAATCGAGATAACATTTTCATGAATGGGAACACGTTCGTTCACATAGAAAAAAAAAGATCTATTCTGCGAAATTAAACTGCCGAGAGAGCAAAGAATCCTAATTATTGCTCGGATGAATTACATTCTTGTTAATTACAATATCACATTCCCCTGTGTTTCTAAATACTGCAAAATCGCGACCGATAAATTTTGACGGAGCGTTTTGCGAGATCACGATCGTTTGCGTTTAGCCAGCGATTTTTGATCCTCGTCGGAAATCGGTCCGATATGTAGAGATAGCGCAGAGAACGTGCAACAGCCAAGATAAAGCGGGATGGTTTCGAGGCGAATCAATTTTGATTCAGGTAGATTCGTATTGATAAGTTCGAACATGTACCACAGCTCCCGTGAATGATGGCGATGGGAAATAGGTCGCCACGCCGCGTGTATCAATATCGTTCACTTGCAAAACGTATTCAAGGTACCGTTTTTGTTCGGGAGAATTATTTTCGGGTGAGATGTATATACTGCATACGGTTATCCGAGGCATCCAACAACTTCCCTTCGGACGCAGGGTCTCTGACAAATTTTGAATCAATTCCTGTCTGACAAAAATTTGATAGCAATCGTTTATCGCGATTTTTTGCAGCCTTAAAAAAAAATCTCTGTTACTTTACGAAACGCGGTGACTCGAAAAAAAATTTAATGATAATATCCCTCGCAAATGCACACAAAAACGTGAAAATTTTTAATAATGATAATAGCCCATGTAATTTTAGAGATAAGTTTTACAAAGCAGTTAAATAATTTTGCACTTTACGTTTAATTGTAATATTAAGACTTAATTATTATTAGTCACGATGTTGTTGTTCTAATTGTAATATACTAATAATAATAATAATAATAATAATAATATTGTAAATTATGTATACAATCAAATTACAGCGTGGCATTTTATGAAGGCAAAATACTGTAAATGTAGAAATATGATAATAACGCTCTAAATATTATAGATATGTTTTATAAAAGTAATAATTCTGTACTTTTTTAATTTCATATTTAACTGTAAGCACTTTTTAATTTCATATTTAACTAAGCATTATACAGCATTATATTTTTGTTCTTTATATTTTAAAATCCTATTTATAATTCAAATACACGATATTTCGAAACATTAGTATGTTATGTATGCCGTAAAAACGTATTTAACGATAATATTCTACATAATTTCACAAATCTAAACAATTATTATAATAATTTTACATTTTTCGTAACATATTATTATCCAGAAAAAATATTGTCATTCAGATGTCGCTCTAATTATAATGCCCGGATAATCACAATTTAGCGAAGCGTCGAGTCATTTGGATATTTAATTAAATGTCTCCAACGACGAAAATGTTATTAAAGCAGATTAAATTCCAAAAGAAGGAAGAGAGAAGAAAAAATGAAGAGTCAGTTGGCAGTTTATGTTGGAGGCGCTTAAATATAACAGAAGAATTTACGTTGGGGACGTATTCCCGCAGGCGAAGCCGTGTAAATGGCATTATCCTATCCCCCAGGAAGAGTAACTGCTGTCCCTTCATTCTGTAAGATTCGTTTGCTCGTTAGACTGAATCCTTCGTTCTACCTCGCCGACAGCCTCTGGGCAATGATGACCGGAATCAAGAATCGAGTAAGACTCGTTACCGAGTATCTCGCGAGTTTGCGTTCCCTAATTCGTAGTTTGCTTCTATATTTGTTCAACAGATCATTTTGATAGATATATTTTTCAACATCCGGTGATAACGACAACTTCCTTCCTTAAAGGCTCCACTTGATTCTATCACAATCTCGCCGACTCCAAACTTATTTTTTTACTTATTAAATATAGTCCTTCCTTTTTGTAAATTAAAAGAAAAAAAGATAGGATATAATTAGAAAAAATTAATGTATAGAAGTTGATATACAGGTAAA
>Ga0157363_1003435_pt1 | contig 14317 bp, 12 predicted proteins | sample AttsexASBM1_FD_111477 | JGI IMG/M metagenome (GOLD analysis project Ga0157363, IMG submission 111477) | Fungus gardens microbial communities from leaf cutter ant in Ribeirão Preto, State of São Paulo, Brazil - Atta sexdens ASBM1 | ecosystem: Host-associated > Fungi > Mycelium > Unclassified ...
ACGAACTGTCAGTGCTCTGTGGGATACCATCGGCGCTATGCTTCCCGCTTTCACTCCCAGTCAATGCGCCAGCTTCTTTACAGCCGCTGGATATGAACCAGATTAAAGCGGAACCGCTCTAGGGTCGCCATCAGACGCTCCGGTTTCTGCAGGTGTGCGCGCATTGGCGCAGGTTGGATCTATGGAGGAGGAGTAGGATCACTTCACTGCTCCGAAGGTCAGGCCGCGTACGAGTTGCTTCTGGCTAAACCAGCCAAAAACGAGGATCGGTGCCACGGCCAGCGTGGAAGCGGCCGAAAGCTTGCCGAAAAACAGGCCTTCAGGAGATGAGAATGACGCGATGAAAGCTGTTAGCGGAGCTGCGTTGGACGATGTGAGGTTCAAAGACCAGAAAGCCTCGTTCCAGCACAGGATCAAAGAGAGCAGGGCGGTCGATGCAATGCCGGGCAATGCTAAAGGAAGCAGGACCATCGTCATTTCCTGCCAACGTGATGCACCGTCCATTCTGCCTGCTTCCAGGATCGGAGCGGGCACTTCCCGGAAGAACGTGAAAAGCATCCAGATCACGATTGGCAAGTTGGTCAGCATGTCCACGATCGCCAGACCCAGAACCGTATCCAGCAGATGGGCATTACGAGCCAGCAAATAGATCGGGACGAGGACGCCCACGGAAGGCAGCATCCGTGTGGACAGCATCCACAGTAGCGTGCTGCGTGTCCGCTTTGAAGGCATGAACGCCATTGAATAGGCCGCAGGAACAGCAAGTGCGAGCGCAACGCCGGTCGCTATGACAGACACCAGAACGGTGTTGATCGTAAAGTGCCAGTAATTGGCGCGTTCGAACACCTCTGCGTAGCTGCTCAGGGTGGGCTTGAAGAAGAGCTGTGGTGGGGTCGAGACAGCCTGAATCTCACTTTTGAAGCCTGTTAGGAACATCCAGAAGATCGGGAAGAACACCCAGAGCGCAACGCCCCAGCCCAGCAGGGTAACAGCAATCTGTTTGCTACGATTGACTTTGAGAGCCATGTCACACCTCCAGGTTACGTGCGACAGCGCGCACGAGGAAGGCCGCGACGATATTGGCAATCACAATAGCAATGACGCCGCCGGCTGAGGCTCCCCCAACGTCGAATTGGAGCAGGGCGCGGGAATAGATGAGAAACGCGATATTGCTGGAGGCAACTCCAGGCCCACCTGCCGTCGTCACCGAGATTTCCGCGAAGATTGTGAGCAGGTAGATCGTCTCGATCATAACCACGACGCTGATAGCGCGGCTGAGATGGGGCAGGATGATATAGCGAAAGCGCGCAATCGGGCCAGCGCCGTCCATGCGGGCAGCCTCTTTCTGCTCTCCATCGAGCGACTGCACAGCCGTGAGGAGAATAAGAACGGCGAATGGCAGCCATTCCCACGAAACGATCATCATGACCGTTGCCAACGGGTACTGCGAAAGCCAGTCGATGGGCGTGAGGCCTACCGCACGCATCATGGCGGAATATACGCCATAGATCGGATGAAGCATCAGGTTTTTCCACAAAAGCGCGGAAACCGTCGGCATGACGAAAAATGGTGATATGACCAGTACGCGCGCTATGCCACGACCAAAAAAATCCTGATCATACAGAACTGCCAGGAGTGTCCCGCCGCCAACACTGATCACCAGAACTCCGGCCACCAGAAGCAGGGTGTTCAGCAAGGACTGGAGGAAGTCCGGATCGGTGAGAAGGTACCAGTAGTTGTTGATTCCGGCGAAGCCATGAAGTGTGGGATCAACAAGGTTGTAGTTCTGCAGTGAATACCACAGTGTCATGACCAATGGCACAATGGCACAATGGCACAATGGCACAATGGCACAATGGACCATACCAGCAGGATGAACACTGCCGGAGAAAGGAGCAGAAAACCTGCCCCTTTTCCTTTTCTGGCCGGCGCCGAGGGCACTGCGCTTGTGTTAAGTATGGCTTGCATCGGAATGTCGCCTTACTGGCCGTGGCCGGACTGGCGCATCGTGCGCCCGACGGAAGCCTGTGCCGATGCGAGAGCCTGCTCCACACTCATCTGACCTGACAGCGTTGCAGCGACGGTCTGTCCGACCTGAGTGCCGATCCCCTGAAACTGCGGAATTCCAACGAACTGCGCGCCGATATAAGGGCGTGGCTGTGCGGTGGGGCCGCTTGGATCAGCCGTCTTGATGGCGTTCAGAACGAAAGAGGCAAAAGGCGCTGCTTTCTGATAGTCCGGGTTTGCATAGGTTGACGCGCGCGTTCCCGCAGATACGGCAACCCACCCCTTTTTCTCCGCGACAAGTTTCACATATTCCTTGGACGTAGCCCATGTAATGAATGTCTCTGCATCAGCGCGGTGCTTGGAACTTGCGGGGATGGCGAGGTTCCAGCTCCACAGCCAGGTTGGGCCCTTGCCATAAGTTCCTTTTGGAACGGCGGTGAAGCCGACCTTATCTGCGACCTGAGACTGTTTTGGGTCAAACAGCAGACCACCCGCCACCGTGGAATCAATCCACATTCCGCAATGTCCGCTCGCGAAGAGGGCAAGGTTTTCGTTGAAGCCGTTTGATGTGGCACCCGGAGGGCCATCTGCCTTCATGGCAGAGACATACCAGTTCAGTGCATTCTTCCATGCGTCCGAATTCAGGGCGGGCTTCCAGGACATATCGAACCATTGCGCACCGAACGTGTTCGCAAGGGATGTGACATAGGCCATGTTTTCACCCCAGCCGGGCTTTCCACGAAGGCAAATGCCGTAAACCTGATTTTCCTTATCTGTGATCTTGTCCGCGAACTGCCTGATCTGATCGTATGTAGGTGATTCTGGCATGCTCAGACCTGCTTTCTGGAACAGGTCCTTGCGGTAGTAGGTCATCACGCTTTCTGCATAAAACGGCAGGGCGTAGATCTTACCGTCATTCATCAGACCTTCGCGGACGGAAGGGAGAATGTCGGACATGTCATATGCAGCATCAGGCGTTACTTCCGCGAGCCATTTCTGTTTGACCCAGATCGGAACCTCGTAATTTCCGATGGTCATGACATCGAACTGTCCAGCTCCGGTCGCAATATCGGTGGTCACGCGCTGACGCAGCACGTTTTCCTCAAGGGTTACCCAGTTCAGGTGAATGTCTGGATGAGCTTTCTCAAACGCGCTCGAAAGCTGACGCATGATAATCATATCGCCGTTATTGACGGTTGCGATCGTCAGCGTTCCAGCAGCGTGCGCGGTTGAGAGGGCCGAACCGCATGAGAGGGCGGTCAGGCCGGCAAGGCAGAGAGCTTGGGTAAGACGGGACATGGTTAATGACCTTTTTGAACGGCGTGTCCTGAATGCGAGGAGGCCGTGGGGTTTTTCCGGTATTGACGAAAAGGGAAAACGCGCTTGGCTTTGGTGCTCAGGCCTCCTGTCCACAGACGCTCTGCATGCGGGCTCTGTAGTCGCGTTGCCTTGCAAGCATGTCGCGGGCTATTTCGTGCTTGATGCCGTGGAACCGTGCAGTCCGGGGATCAGGCAGGATTTCGTCGCCAGCATGGCTCATATGCGCCATCGCACTGCGAAGATCGGAATAGGAACCAGCCGCCACGGCGCCAAGGATGGCTGCCCCAAGAAGCACTGAATCGGGCTCCTTTGGCAGTAGGATCCTGCAGTTCGTGGCGTTTGCATGCTCCCGTAGGAAGATCGGGTTCTTGGTGCTGCCGCCAGTCGCAAGGATGGTGTCTATCCCGTACCCGCGAGCGTTTAGAGCCTCAATGATGTCCTGCGTGCCATACGCCAGTCCTTGTAATGTCGCGAGATAAAGCAGGGCGAGATTTTCGCGAGACGCCGAGAGCCTCAATCCGTCGATCGCACCCCGAAGATCCGGGTCAGCATGGGGCGAGCGATTACCGTGGAAATCGGGGAGAACATGCAGCCTGGACGTTATCGCTCCGGGAAGGGTCTTGCTTTCATGTTCGAGCACAAGCGCATTAAGCATCCCGTATAGATTGCCTTTGGCGAGGTTCGCCTCAGCCTTCAGTCCGGGTCCTGCAGCGTGACTGGAAATAATGAAGTCAATCAATGCACCCGTAGCAGACTGGCCAGCTTCATTGAGCCACATTCCAGGTACCATCGCCTCGGAATAGGGACCCCATACCCCGGCAACAAAACGGGGTTCTTTGGATACGGCCATATGACAGCTGGACGTTCCGCAGATAAGTGCTATCGAGCGGTTCAGGAGATCATCTGCGAGTGTATGATCACTCGCGATACCCAGTAGCCCGATCCCGCCAGCATGCGCATCTATGGCAGATACCCCAACAGGAATGCCTTCCTGCAGGCCAAGTTCGCGGGCAGCGCTGGCGCTCAGGCCATTGCCAACTTTGCCACCAAGTGCGCGGATGTCACTGCCGATTTTACGGTGACCATCCCGTGTGAGCTCTTCGAGCCCGATTGCGCTGAAGTAACTGTCATCCCACCGTGATTCATGGGCAAGATACGTCCACTTACAGGCTGTGGAGCAGGTGGAGCGTGAGTCCGCGCCCGTTGCGCGCCAGGTCAGAAAATCCGGAAGATCAAAGAAATATCCAGCGTCTGCGAATATTTCGGGAAGATTGCGTTTCAACCAGAGAAGCTTTGGCGTCTCCATTTCAGGGGAAATGCTGCCCCCGACATAACGCAGTACGTCGTAGCCGCCTTCGTTGATCTCACGGGCTTCGTTGATAGCACGATGGTCGGCCCAGAGGATGATGTCCTGTCCTGCTGCTCCGGCAGGATCAACGGACAGGCTGTTGCCATCCTTATCCAGAACAACGAGAGAGCACGTCGCATCAAAGCCTATACCGCAAACCTGGAAGGGCTCACTGATCTGAGAGAGGGCGGTTTTAACGCTCAGGCAGATTGCGGCCCAGATGTCTGTAGAAGATTGCTGGGCATATTCCGGGAGAGGGCGCCATGTCTGCGTCTGAACAATCGCAGAAGCCTTTTTCTCACCCGAAAGTGTACAAAGGCCCGCACGTGCACTCCCTGTGCCTACATCAATTCCGAGAAACAGATCCATAAGCGCCATACCAAACACCGAATAAACATTTAAAGGATATAAATCACATATTTAACGTGAAGCGTTTTTCAGGTCCGTCAGTTTGTGCCGCTCACGAAAATATGGTCTTCCAGAATGAAGAATAATTCAATTTTTGACGAATTTTCTGACAATTTATGAGTGCCTTTCATGATGATGGTCTAGGCTTGAATCGTGTATGATGAACTTTTCGTACCAAATAAAATGTTATTTATCTCAATTTTTATGTGATATTTTATATTTTGTGACGTTTGTTAGGCGCTGGCGATACATATGTGCGCCGCATTTTATATGCGTACGGGAAATAAAAAACACGTAAGTATATGATATAAAACAAATTATTTTATCTTCCGGAGTGATGGCCGGTTTGACGCTCGGATTTGAATCACCTACGCTCAGCCGCAACATTGTAATGAGCAGGATGATTTGATGACTTCCGGACTGTGGACGAAAACCGCCCTTGCACTCACTCTCGCGCCATTACTGGCTGGGGTTGCGCAGGCCGCGCCAACAAATCCGTTTTTCAGTGCAAGTACGCTGCCTTATCAGGCCCCACGTTTCGACTTGATAAAAGACAGTGATTACGCGCCTGCTTTTGAGCGCGGAATGGCGGATCATCTTCGTGAAGTCACTGCAATCGCGAATAACCGCGCCAAGCCGACATTTGATAATACAATCGTCGCCATGGAGCGTGCTGGCCAGCTTCTTGGGCGTGTTCAGGAGACATTCTACGGCGTTTATCAGGCAAACACGGACGATGCTCTCGATAAGGTACAGAGTGCCGAAGCTCCCCGCCTTTCGCAGCATGAAGACGCAATCTATCTTAACGCCCGTCTCTTTGGCCGTATCAAGACGCTCTATGACGCTCGTGCGAAGTTGTCTTTGACACCAGAGCAGGCAAAGCTTCTGGATGTTTATTACCTGCAGTTTGTCCATGCCGGCGCCCAGCTTTCTGCTGCGGACAAGGTGAAGTTACGTGCGATCAACACACAGCTTTCCAAGCTTGAAACGGTCTACGAGCAGAAGCTCATCGCAAGCGCCAAGGCTGGTGCACTGGTTGTTGATCGCCGCGAAGCACTGGCAGGTCTGGACGAGGGAAGCATCGCTGCGGCTCAGAAAGATGCAGAGGGGCGGAAACTCGCAGGCAAGTGGGTTCTAGCTTTGCAGAATACAACGCAGCAACCTGCACTTTCCTCACTCACGAACCGCGACACACGCAAGGCTCTGTTCGATAATAGCTGGACCCGGGCGGAGAAGAGAGACGGCAACGATACGCGCGCAACCATCGCCGCGCTTGCCAAACTTCGCGCCCAGAAAGCCGCGCTGTTCAACTACCCGAACTACGCGGCCTATACTTTATATGATCAAATGGCGAAAACGCCGGAAGCAGCTGAAAATTTCATGCAGCAGCTCGTCCCTGCCACTGCAGTGGAGCAGAAGCGTGAGGCCGCGGAACTGCAGGAAGCCATCAGGAAAGATGGTCAGAAATTCACGCTTCAGCCATGGGATTGGACGCACTATTCAGAGCAGGTACGTCGCGAGAAATATGCGCTGAACCAGGACGATATCAAGCCGTATTTCGAACTCAAGACAGTCCTTCAGGACGGCGTGTTCTTTGCTGCGGAACAGCTTTACGGCATCAGCTTCAAGCCGCGCTCGGATATCCCGACTTATAACCCGGATGTTATGGTCTATGAGGTTTCAGACAAGGATGGCTCTCCCCTCGGCCTGATGTATTTTGACTACTTCAAGCGCGACAACAAATCTGGCGGCGCATGGATGTCCAACTTTGTTGGCCAGTCCACTCTGCTGGGTACGCGTCCCGTTATCTATAACGTAGCGAACTTCACGAAAGCCGCGCCGGGTCAGCCGCAGCTTATTACGTCTGATGACGTCACCACGATGTTCCATGAGTTTGGCCATGCGCTGCATGGACTGTTCGCGAGCCAGACATATCCGATGCTGTCGGGCACGAGTGTGGCGCGGGACTTTGTTGAGTTTCCGTCTCAGTTCAATGAAAATTGGGCCATGGATCCCAAGGTGTTCGCCCATTATGCGCGTCACTACAAAACCGGCGCTCCGATGCCAGCCGAACTGGTTGCCAAAATCAAGAAAGCTGCTCATTTCAACCAGGGTTATGCTCTAGGTGAAATCGTAGCCGCCGCTGAGTTGGACATGAAGTGGCATGGCCTGCCTGCCAGTGCACCCCTGCAGGATGTAGACAAATTCGAAGCAGATGCGCTGAACAGCATGGGGCTGGACGTAGCCGATGTTCCGCCTCGTTATCGCTCCACATATTTCCTGCATATCTGGTCCAATGGCTATTCGGCCGGATACTATGCTTATCTATGGACCGAGATGCTGGATCAGGATGCGTTCTCCTGGTTTCAGAATCATGGTGGGCTCACGCGTGAAAATGGTCAGCGGTTCCGTGACATGATCCTGTCCAAGGGCAACACGATGGATTACGGCCCCATGTTCCGCGCATTCTATGGCAAGGACCCGGATATCGGTCCTATGCTTGCACATCGCGGCTTGACCGCCGCCAAGTAAGAGCTGGCTGATCCGGCGGGGTATACGCTCTGTCGGATCAGTCGTCTGCGCGCACCCGACGGTTGCGTTTCGTTGTGGAGCGATGCGCCTTACCGTCAAGACGGCGTTGCTTTGCGGCTCTCCCTGGGCGTGTTGCCACACGAAACGCCTGCCGCTCAGACGCTTCCCGAATGAGTGCAGCAAGTCTTTCGATTACGTCCTCTCGGTTGCGGATCTGTGTTCTGAACCGACGCCCGGTCATGACGATCGTTCCGTCACGTGTCGCACGGCTACCCGCCAGTTCAATGAGGCGTCGGCGGATACGCTCGGGTAGGGCGGGGGAGTTTGCTGCATCAAACCTGAGCTGGGCGGCTGTTGCGACTTTGTTGACGTTCTGCCCTCCGGGGCCCGACGCCAGAATATACGTCACTTCCAGCTCGCTGTCCGCCAGTGTCACACCTGGCACGATTTCGACTGCCATCAGTTTTCCTCGTCCCTGTTGCTGTAGCCGCATGTGTGTCGGCTAGATAAGGGGGATTGGGCGCGCTTGCAAAACACGTCCTTTGCAGGGTTGCGTCGCTTGCATCTTGCAGCAACAATCGCGCAACTCGAACTCGCGAGGGTGCAGGCTTCAGGCATCTGTTTTCGGGTTCGGTTTTTTACCCATATCATCAGGCGATTAAACATGAAGCAGCGTGAACTCGGCCGTACTGGCGTCATGGTCAGTGAAATCTGTCTTGGAACGATGACGTTCGGCCAGCAGAACACGGAAGCTGAAGGCCATGCTCAGCTCGATATGGCACTCGATCACGGTATCAACTTCATTGATACTGCCGAGCTGTACTCCATTCCTCCGCGTGCTGAAACCTATGGTGCAACCGAAACCATCATCGGAAGCTGGCTGAAGGCAAAGGGAGGTCGGAACAAGCTTGTTATCGCAAGCAAGGTCGTCGGTCGTGGTAATTCACCCTGGTTTCGTCCGGAAGGCGAGGAAACTCGACTGGACGCAAAGCAGATCCGCTATGCTGTTGAGGGCTCCCTACGCAGACTTGGAACGGACTACATTGATCTTTACCAGCTTCATTGGCCGGATCGGAAAATCGGTATTTTCGGGAGCGGTGGCACCACATTCCGCGATCTGTCCACAGATAACGAAATTCCCATTGAAGAGACGCTAGCCGTACTTGGAGAACTCGTTGCCGAAGGTAAGATCCGCCATGTTGGTCTATCCAACGAAACGGCATGGGGTGTATCGAAATTTCTTTCCGCCTCCGCGCAGGGCGGCCCCCGGGTCGTCTCAATTCAGAATGCGTATAACCTGATCAATCGTACGTTCGAGATTGGTTTGGCTGAAATGGCGCTGCGTGAGCAGGTTGGATTGCTGGCCTATTCGCCGCTTGCTCAGGGGTACCTCACCGGAAAGTATCTGAATGGCGCGCGTCCTGAGGGTGCGCGGACGACGCTTTTCAATCGTGGTCAGCGCTACGAGAAGCCGGGTGTAGACGTTGCGATCGAGGCTTACATGGATCTTGCAAAAGACGAGGGGCTTGACCCGGTACAGCTCGCAGTGGCGTTCGTCACATCGCGCCCATTTGTCACGTCCAACATCATTGGTGCGACAAGCTTGGAGCAGCTTGAAACTGTTCTGGGCTCAACGGATTTGATCATTACTCCGGAGCTGGAAGCCAAGATCAACGATATTCATCAGGTCCATTCAAACCCGGCCCCTTAACGGGAGCGCCCCCGTTCAGCATTGCCTGAATGGAGGCACAGCCTACCTCAGGCGGCGTGCCACCATGTTGCCCGCTGCCTGAATGCTCATAACAACGACCACCAGAACTGCTACAACACTCAGCATTACCGTCGTGTTGATGCGCTGATAGCCATATCTGATCGCCAGATCTCCAAGGCCGCCAGCTCCGATGGCGCCCGCCATGGCGGACGCACCAACCAGCGTTACAAGTGTGACCGTCAGACCTGCGATAAGCCCCGGAAGGGCCTCGGGAATGAGTGCATAGCGGATAACCATCCACCGCGTACCGCCCATTGCACGTACTGCGTCCACAAGGCCTGCATCCACTTCCTTGAGTGAGACCTCGGCGATGCGTGCGTAATATGGGATCGCGGCTATCGAAAGTGGTACTATCGCGGCGGCCGTTCCAAGGGCCGTGCCTGCGATCAGGCGCGTCACGGGGATCAGTAGTACGAGAAGGATAATGAATGGTACTGCCCGGAGGGCATCGATCACAGTGCCTAGCAGGCGGGAAAGCCAGACCATATCAAACAGGTCCCGACGGCTTGTGACGAGCATCAGTACTGCAAGGGGAAGCCCTCCCAGAACAGCGATAGCACCGGACGCGAAGACCATTTCCAGAGTTTCCAGCGTTGCGCGGAAAACCAGCTCAGCGATCAGATGGGACATAGCCAAGCACCTCCACTGTCTGGCAGCGATTTTTTAGAAACATCTGAATTTCTGGCGAAAAAACTGGCAGGCGTATGATCATATCCATGACGTTGCGCCCTCCAACCTGTGTGATTCCTCCATTCAGGAGACGAATATCCGCACCAAAATTTCGACCAAGCTCGGATAAGAGTGCTGAAGGAAGACTTGCTGCGGTGTCGCCGAGCCGAAGTAGAACTTCGGATGCTGGAAAGGGATCGGTCTGCAGATAAGATTTCTGATCAGAGGGGATCTGAATAAGTGTGTCAGGGAATAGATGGGCGATATTTTCGTTGCGTGATGGATCGCTGAGCAGCGTTACGACCGGGCTGTTCTCAACGACTTTGCCATGCTCCAGCACCACAACCCTGCGTGCAAAGCGTCTGACAACGTCCATTTCATGCGTAATAAGAATGATGGTGAGGCCAAGTCTGCGGTTGATTTCGGCCAGCAGATCAAGAACCGAGGCAGTCGTTTCCGGATCGAGAGCAGACGTCGCTTCATCACAAAGCAGTAGAACAGGCTCAGTAGCCAAAGCACGTGCGATACCGACACGCTGCTTTTGGCCGCCGGACAACTGCGACGGACGTTTGTTCTCGTGGCCTTCAAGCCCAACGATCTCGATCAGCTCCTTTACCCGGGCGCGGCGCCGGGAAGAGGGAATGCCGGAAATTTCAAGGGGAAGTGCGATATTGGCAGCGACTGTGCGGGAGTTCAGCAGGTTGAAATGTTGAAAGACAAGCCCGATGCGTCTGCGCTCAAGAACGAGCGCGCGTTCAGGGAGGGAGACGAGGTCTGCTCCATTGAGAAGGATTTCCCCTTCTGTAGGCTTCTGTAGTGCGCACAGGCACCGCAGAAGCGTGGACTTCCCAGCACCTGAACGGCCGATAATCCCTAGGATATCACCCTGGTCGACGCTGAAAGAGACATTTGTCAGTGCTGAATGATCGCCAAACTGATGGCTTACATTCCTGATTTCGAGGAGTGGTGTCATGTCCAGGCGGGAACGATTGCGCCGTGATAAACGTCCAGAAGAGCCTGACGGATGTTGGGCTGTTGGTATGCGCTGACCAATGGCTTGACCCAGGCAGCTCTCGCGTCTTTGGCGTTGGTCGCAATGAAGCAGACATATGGGTTGTTTTGAAGGGTTTCTTCGCCAATACGCTCTTTGATTGTATCAATCCCAGCTTTTTGAGCCCATTCCGTGTTGACGACGGCAGCATCAAGGTCTGTTAGCGCGCGCCCAACGACCCCGGCATCCAACTCACGGATGCTGATATTCCGGGGATTATCCGTAATATCAAGCGCCGTTGGCAGCAGGCCCGCGGAAGACGATATTTTCAAAATGCCAAGTGTCTGCAGGAGGAGCAGGGCGCGACCTTCGTTACTCGGGTCATTGGGAACGCCAATCGAGGCGTTGGGCGGAAGGTCTTGCAGTGATTTCCAGCGATGCGAGTAAAGGCCCATGGGAGCGAAATACGTGTTTCCAACCGGGGTTATCTTGAAGCCGTTGGCTTCGGACTGGGCTTTGAGAAATGGCCCGTGTTGGAATGCGTTTGCATCCAGATCACCTTCGGAGAGGGCCTGATTTGGTGTGCTGTAGTCCGAGAAAGTGACGATTTTCAGCGTGAGACCTGATTTGGAGGCGTTTGTGCTGACAATGCGCCAGATGTCTTCGTCCTCTCCGGACATGATGCCAATTCTCAGAGTGGTATTACTCTGGGCATTGGCATTTTTTGTCAGCATGGCGGCGGCAAACGTACCCAACGCAGCACGCCGGGACAAGGATAGAGCAGGCATCAGACAACCTTTGAACGCAAAATATCAGGCAGGTGACAGGTTGATATACGCGTTGGGAAAAAATTCAACGACTTTATTGGGGATAAGTTATAATAACTATTTATATAAGTTATATATTGTGCGCCCGCTAGTCAGTTTTTTCCCCCTCGAATTGGACGTAACTGTGAAATCATGGGCGATCCACCCCATATGGAATTTAGGGCTGTCGATGCCTGCTGTAATCTGCATCAAAGGAGCCAAAAGTGATTCCGTTTTCCGTCCTTGACCTCTCCCTCATCAAGCGCGGGTCTGGCCCAGCAGAGGCATTCCGAAATTCACTCTCCCTTGCACAAAAGGCTGAAGAGTTGAGTTTTAATCGTTTCTGGTTGGCAGAGCATCATTCAATGCCCGGCATTGCTTCGGCTGCGACGCCAGTTCTGATTGGTCATGTCGCTGCGGGGACCCAGCGGATCCGTGTGGGGTCGGGCGGTATCATGCTTCCCAACCATTCTCCCCTGGTGGTGGCGGAGCAGTTCGGAACTTTGGAGACTCTTTTTCCTGGTCGTATTGATCTCGGGCTGGGACGTGCTCCCGGGGCAGATCAACGGACCGCACGGGCCTTGCGTCGGGATGCGCAGGCGCCCGACCGTTTTCCGGAAGATGTTGTTGAACTTCTTCATTATTTCGAACCAAGCAGTGAACACGATACCCATTTGATCCGTGCCATTCCCGGTGCTGGGTTGCGGGTGCCTGTGTGGATACTGGGATCGTCCCTGTTTTCCGCAGTTCTCGCGGCACAACTTGGGCTCCCCTATGCCTTCGCCTCCCATTTTGCTCCTGCGCAGATGAAGCAGGCCATCGAGCTTTATCGTGCACGCTTCGAGCCATCCGAAAGGTGCGCGCGGCCCCATATCATGCTTACGGTGAATGCGATCCTCGCATCTGAGGATGCTGAGGCGCAGCAGCTTTCCACGTCACTTTATCAGTATTTTATTGCCTTAAGGCGTGGGCGACCGATCCCGTTTCCGCCGCCGGTGGATGATATAAGCGCATTGATGACCCCCGATGAGCAGGCAATGCTAGACCATACGCTGTCCTGCACGTTTGTTGGCTCCGCTCAGTCGGTGTTTCCACGCTTTAAACAGTTCGTGGAGGAACATGCGCCTGATGAGTTAATGGTTGCAGTTCCGATTCATGACCATGACAAGCGGCTGCGTTCCCTTGAAATTATGAGCCAACTGAGGGGGAAAATATCGTCCTAAGTAGGGGGCGGTATGATCCTACGGACGTGTTGCGTCTACACGGGGACGTGTCCTGCGTAGGAACCTGAACGCTGTTAAGAGCGTGAAAGGTTAACTGCCAAGGTGATGGACATGCCCGAACCCGATCTTTTTTCGCTCGCTGGACGCCGAGTCCTTATCACGGGTGCGTCTCGAGGAATCGGTCTCACTCTTGCAAAGGGGCTGGCGCGCTATGGTGCCGAGGTCGTTCTCAATGGCCGCGATGCCGATAGCCTAAAGGCGGCTCAGGCAGAGCTGGAAAAGGCTGGCCATCGCGCCAGCATAGCAGTGTTCGATGTGACCGATCAGGACGCAGTGATTGCTGGTGTTGAGGTGATCGCGCAGCAGGGGCCGATCGACATTTTGATCAATAATGCCGGAATCCAAAGGCGGGCGCCTTTGGACCAGTTTGCTCGCAAGGACTGGGACGATTTGATCTCTACCAATCTTAACGCCGTGTTTTTTGTGGGTCAGGCTGTTGCCCGACATATGATCCCACGCGGGAAGGGTAAGATCGTTAATATCTGTTCCGTTCAGAGTGAATTGGCCCGCCCGGGGATTGCACCCTACACGGCGACCAAAGGGGCAGTCAAAAACCTTACAAAAGGAATGGCTACCGACTGGGCAAGGCATGGCTTGCAGATCAATGGTCTGGCACCTGGGTATTTTGCCACGGAGATGAACAGTAAGCTCGTTGCGGACGAAGCTTTTACGGACTGGCTGTGCAAGCGCACACCGGCCGCACGATGGGGACAGGTCGAAGAGCTTGTTGGCGCTGCTGTTTTTCTTTCTTCCGATGCCTCAAGTTTTATAAACGGACACATGCTGATGATTGATGGCGGTATTACGGCTTCTTTGTAATAGCGCTTCGTGGAATATGGTCTCTTAATGAAAATGTGTTAAGGGATATTATAACATTTATATTGTGACATGTCGGAGCCCCCTAAAGGCGGAATACAGCACATGTCATAACAAGGGAGTTAACACGGGATGAGCTCTATTTTTGCCATCTCTCTTGCGACGGCCGCGATTGGGGCCGTCGTGATTCTTATCGCGCGCTTCCGGCTCAACCCGTTTATCGTCCTTTTTACGGTCTCTATTCTGCTGGCCTTGATTGCTGGAATGCCCGCCGACAAGGTTGTGGGTTCCTTTGAGGCCGGAGCAGGCCATGTTCTGGGGCATGTCGGCACGGTCATCGCTTTGGGAACGATGCTGGGCAAAATG
>Ga0157363_1003436_pt1 | contig 14316 bp, 8 predicted proteins | sample AttsexASBM1_FD_111477 | JGI IMG/M metagenome (GOLD analysis project Ga0157363, IMG submission 111477) | Fungus gardens microbial communities from leaf cutter ant in Ribeirão Preto, State of São Paulo, Brazil - Atta sexdens ASBM1 | ecosystem: Host-associated > Fungi > Mycelium > Unclassified ...
TCGAATGTTTTAAATCTTTTTTACTAGCTATTTATGTATTTTTACCGCCGAATTGATTGCTTTTTTTCATACAGGGATCAGAATATGTATATGATGGGCCTCTCTCGTTTCCGTCAAAAAGTATAAAATCAAAATCACCGAGCAATTTTGCTACACTTTATATGCATCGCGTCGTAAATACACACCACAAAAAAAAAAAGACAGAAAGTCATGGCGGCATCTTCGTCAGAGAAAAAGATGGGTCGATGAGAATCAAGGAAGACGTAGAGAAAGATAAACGATCGCGCGCGTGTACGCCTCGTTCGTCTCGTAAAATTTTAAATCAGTCTAGTTGGCCTGTCAGTCGTGCCGTGAATGGATACACACTATATCTGCACGGTGCACAAATTGCCACGCATTTAATTACTGTCCAATATGCAGCGGGGAGGGCCATTAATCACCCTCTCGATAACCTGTAATTTTCCACCAACGATAAAATCTGTCGCGCGACGGACGCTCGAGTTAGTGACTTCTTTGCATCGTACGGAAACCGCATCAGGGAGAAATACACCGTAGAGAAGAGAAAAATGAAGAAAAAGAGTTAAACGGTAGATGGAGAAAGGAAGAGAGAGAAAGAGGCGAGGGGGAAAAAAAGAAACAGAATGAGGAAAGTGGCGTGCTGCTGCAACCCGTTCTGCGGAAAAGTGTGTGCGTGGCGAACGAGTCCTCTGCTACTGGTATAAGCTTGATATACGTTGTCAGTCTCTTAGACGAGCCATCGGCCAATGCTTCAAATAGGCCTAATGGTTAACGAACGCTCGTTCGTCGAGACAGATCGTCGACCTTCGATCGCCGGCCGTCTCGATTCCTCTAATTCTTTTTTGCGGACCTCGCCCTCACGGGAAGATACGCTCGGATGGTCGCAGCTTCACTAACTCGTAGCCTATATAGATACCAACCACCGGCTTCCCTTCGGTAGCCCGTCTGGTTTTTTGGTAGCAATTCGCCAGAGTCCTACCGCCACCGCGGTGAATCTGTCTGCCTTAAGGCCGCTCTTCCTTTCCGTAGCAGAAACGGCGGATGAACAACCAATAGCGAAAGGCACGAGTCACATTCACATTTGTGAATTTTCGACACGATTACATACATTTGTTTTTATGTAGTTTTTTATGAAGATGATGTTATTCAAATTTCTTTTTCATAAACTTATGCTATATCTTTTTTAAATTGATTTACTTAATTACCTCTAGTTTAATGAATTTTTTAACTGTCTAGGTAAATAAAATTAGAAATGATGATTAATGGTGCAGCAAATTGTATCAAAAGATGCTATAATAACTGCGGTTTTGAAGTGAAGTTTTTAACTACACTTGGAACGATAATACAATAAGATAAGTCACAAAAAATTCTAAGATAAAATTCATTTTTAGGTATTATCTTTCATGTAACTGTATCTTTTTATTAGAGCATAAAGCGACAATTTTCAACAAAGAAAATTTTTTGTTAAAAAAATGTAAATGTTTTTGTGCATATCTATTAATCTTCAAGAAACAGTGAAAGCTCGTGCGTTAATCATACCCATCACTGCCGTGGCACAGCGGCCAGTATATGGGCAGATCGTGCGGGAGAGAAAGATCAAGCGCTCCACCCACGCCCACGTCTCAACCTGTTCTGTTTCTCCCGTCGAGCCACGATTACAGGTGCCTGCCCGAGGGCATTCCTGCTGGAATTCTTCACCGATGATCTCCGCTACGTTTTCTTGCAAACTCATATCTTCGAATCATCACATATGTATCAAATCATAGATAGCAATATCTATTTTACATTCTATCGATACGAATGTATTTTGTTTACATCAAACTGCAGTTTGTCTCCTTCTTTTTACAAAAAGAAATTGAGTTTCATTAATATTTCATTATAATCTTACAAAATCAGTATTTTCTTTTATTTTTAAAAATCTTTGATCGTCACATATACATTTTCAGATTTGAGAGCTTTGTATTTAAATTTTTTAATTTTGATTGAGGCAAAATTTCTTAAATAAGTAGAATGTAAAATAAGATTATTTTTGACGTGCATTTTATTGGCTTAGGATAATTTCAATGGAAAAAAGTAAGGGAGATGAAGGAAATAATGAAATATCGCAACAGACTTTCTAGAAAGGTACTCCTCGGTTCTGACCGAAGGGAAATAAAAAGATATCAAAGGGATGGGAAGGTAGCGCCTAAGTACGTCCACACCATCCTCTTTAGGGGACCTGTTCTCGACATTTACGTTCTGATATCTTTTCACTTCGTTTATGAGTTCCTTTTACGTTTTATGACCGATCATCGAAATCTTTTCTCTCCGCGAATGAAGGTGGAGAAGAATAGGACAAGTGGCGCCGAAAAGAATAAAAGAATAAAAGAATAGTGTGGTAAAGAAGAAAAGACCGAAATGCGCCGAACACTGTCAAACAAGATTCACTGCGGATCTGTTCTAATCGAAGCGCTATTCCATAAAGTGGATATTTAGATATATCTATTCTCTCTTTCTCTTTTTTTCATGCGGTTTTGTAATCAAGCCGCACAAGGATCAATCTATAAATAGACATAAATATGACTTTTGTTAAGGAGACATCTAACCAAACACTTTATTCAATAGCAACCTACGAATGCACGTTTTTTTTCTGCGATGCCACTAAACATGTCCTATAAAAGTTGTCATCTAGCTAATAAAAATAATCACTAGCCAGCTCATATTCATCTTGCCTCTTTAAGAAAATAACATAGAAGAATGCATAAAGCAATTTTTTGTGCAACAAAGATGCAACAACAACAAGTCCTTATTCTAGAATCCCAAGGACGCTCTGGTGCAAAGTTGAAGGACGCATGTGGACTATAGAATAAATCGCGATTCAGTCGCGTTAAATCACTTAAGCGTTGTCATTTAAGCGGCTATCGGTATCCGTCTCCGGCTGCCACGAGATTCTGGTCAGGAATCCACATGTTTCTCCGTGAACGGATTTCTCGGTATTCATTGGAGGTAAGCGGGGCTGGTCGCGAAGATCGGTCTCGAAACGGCGCACTACGCACGTACGCGTCGGTATGCAGCACGCTGGAGCCGCTGGAAAACCGTTGGACAATTCTCCGCATCCACGTCCACGACGCGACGTACTGCGTTTTTCCATGAAGTCGAGCAAAATCTCTATTCTACGACCGTGACGTGCTATCGAGACCAAAGGCGGACCTGCAATCAAGATTATGCACGCACACGTGGCGCCAAGATACCGTCGCATTGATTGTCATTGCATGTACTGATTTTGAAAAGACACATTTGATTTCTTCTATTCAATGACGCATTCAATCAGTAAAACAGAAAAATTCTAATTCTTATTTCAAATTTCATTTCTCCTTTTGTTGGTTTTATTTGAGAAACAAAAAATTAATCTATTATTTTAATCTGATACGCCTTAGAACTCTTAACACTATTGATTAAGACGGCGCAAAATCCTAAAATTCGTGTACATGTAACGTATTTAATTAATTAATCGATACAACGATAATATGATCGCAAACTATTATACAATACATTTCTCTACGATTTTCTTGATTTTTTAATTTTTATTATTAAAAGAGCAGATAAGAACAGTCATGAGATTTCTGGAATTAAATTTAGAGTATCGCATAACAAAAATTCGCCCACGTTATAAAAAAAATTGCAATATTAAATGCCAGTCATCGGTTGTCTATTCGTTGATTTATACGCTTATATTCGCGATTTAAATTTCAAATATTCAGCGGATACATCTCTCGAGTTACATCGCGCGGTCTTATGACAAAGTGCCGTTGTCATGTCGGACAAGACGAACAATGTAATTCATATATACATAACACATTAAGTGGATTAAAATAAATATTTAAAAAAATCCCACATTCATGAGAATTGAGATCCAGTCGGAAATTCTGTGTTCAGCCAATAGAACACAATTATTATTATTCATCTGTCACTTCGTCAAAAATACTCAATTTTCTCTACTTTTGAAAACGAAATAACATTGTAATAGATATTCGAATTAATTAGTTCAGGACGGATCTTTTTCATTTCGAATTAATTTCCTTAATAACGATTGGCTCGCTATTTGTCATCCATAAGTAATGATGCTGTCTATTTTTACAAAGTGGTTCTTTTATCGAAATTCTTTTATCGAGAACGTTAAAAAAGTTCCGTTAATCGCGGATGCAGCCGAAACGGGGCTGCATCGCCGATAATCGGCACGTGATCGAGCACAATCTCATCGAGAGGCGATCCAGGGCCATCAAATTGCCATGGTTTTTCCGTTATCAGCATTTGTGGCGCCCCCATAGCTATGTCATAAGAAATGAGGAACTAATATTCAATCATCGTTTCCGGCACATTCCGATCGGCTTTTTTATCTTCATATTTGTTATGTGTTGCTTGGTGTTATGTGTGGCTACGTTTCCCGCATAAAAATATACTACTAGTGTCATTGCTAGTGTCATTGCTAGTAATGTCACTACTGGTATGAGTAGTGATACTACTCATGATTAGTAGTGTAGAAGTGTAATTATAAATTCGCGTTAGTGTTACTAATATTATCATTACTGGGATGAGTTGTGACACTACTAGTGCAGTAGTGTAGTATTGTAGTAATGTACAAGTGCTACTGTTGGGACGAGCAATGTCACTATTAATGCAATAATATCATTGTTGGAACGAGTAGTGGCGTTGTCTAGTGCACTATTGTAATACATGTAAAAATGATTTAAATACAAATGCAAGGAACAGTAACGCGAATTTATTGCTGCACTAATAGTAACACTAGTAGTATATTTTTATGCGGATTCTTTTTCAAGCTGAAAGCGCTTGATAAAGATAGAATCTTGATTACAAGCGCTTAAAATACGTGAGCGTCTATAATGAACGCAGCCATATGCTTATATGGCGATAAAGATATCGACCGGAAACGATGATTTCCATATGACAGCCATATTAAATATTAGTTCTTCATTTCTTGTGTCATAGCTATAGGTCGCCACAAATGCTAGTAACGCTCGGAAGAGGGGAGATTGGCCCTGATCGTCTCTCGACTTTTAATGGCGGCCACGGCGTTAATGACAAATGGTCAGTCAATATTGTGGCACAAAAACGAATATTCTAATCGCGTCTCGTTACAACTTGGCGATTTTTCACCGTCTCTTCCATTCTTCAGAAGACCTCCGTTACCTCGATTATTACCAGTCGTTCTGATTGTGAGGTTAGGTTCACGCAGTCTATACCTGTTAGTTTTGCACATCAATACCTGTTCTTGTAGAATTGGTAAGACAACAAATTATAACTTATATGCAAACAATCGCTTGATTTTTGTCGGTCTCAAGTATTTTTTGTAAAAATATTTAAAATAAATACTTAAAATAAATGTTAACCTATTTGTTTTTAACCTCAAATCATGATGTTGAAAGGACTGATGCACAAAACCGATGTTTTATTTTATAATATTCATATGTAATTTTATATCATATCATAATGAAAAAAATCTTTCATCGTAAAAAGTATAATAAAACCTATTCGTATTATTCTATTTTAACAGAGACAGTCACTAAGTTTTTTATTTTTAATATTTTTTGTTAATTTATTAAGTATTGTGTTTACGATAGCAAAAATATGTATAAATTTTCATATTATTCATTGTAATCAATATTATTCCCAATACATGATCAAATTAAACATGTATTGATTAAATTTTATCTATCGGAACATCACATCATTAACCATGTTGTATTTACATTAGCGCTATTATAAATAGCATTATGTATTATTTATGAAGTCATAGTTTATTAGTACCTGTGAATCTAAACCTCGCTCATTTAAATGTTGCGACGATATGTCAATTACTGTCATTAGCTGTTTAATGTTGTTAACAACAACATTGCGCCAACAAAATAGTATCTAATTCAGTGGCGCTCAAATGTCAACCTATAATAACATATAATCGGAAATTATTTCTCATGAAAATTAATTTGTGTCTGATTAAAATTATATATCTTGGATATATAATTCTCTCTCTCGAGATTGAACCACATATTTTCAATCATTTCTAACATGAATTTAAATTAGATTTCGATCGAAGTAAGACTAACGGAATAAATCTTAGATATACTATATCAACAATGATGTACCGTGTGAGCAATTTATCAAAAATGATAATAAAGCAATGTACATATGACGATTTAATCTAAACATTAGTTCATTTGTCCATTGTCTTAATTATTTAAGTACCGTTTAAACACGCGTCGGATTAAAAAAGTCATTTAAATTCGCGCAAATAACATGAGCATCTTCGAATAACAACATCACCATCGTTCGATTGTTTCAGGACGAGGTAGGTGGTAGTACGGTGGTAGCGGAAGGTGTCGTAGGTGGTATAAGGGGCCCAAGCGGCGGGTGCCGCGCATCCTCGATGACGATGGCCGAGAGCGCCGTGGAGGACGCCGCAGCCGCGCCCCCGGGCCCGGCCAAGCCGCCACCACCTTCTTGTACGAACAATAACACCCTTGCGGCGACAGCCAATCGTAACCATCGGAATCCCCGCAAGAAACGAAGACGGCTGGAACAGGTAGTGGATACGCTGCAAGCCCATCGCAGTTCGCCATCCGAAGGCGAAGTATTGAAGTTCGAAGGCAGCGGTCCCGTATCTGAAGAGGAAGATGTTTTTGGCTCGCCCAGATCATCGTCTTCGCGATCTGCTGTGGATACCACCGCGGTAATGGGCCAACTACCGTTGAGGTTAAAGGACGCGGAAGCAGTGACATCAACCGAAGAAGAATTCAACGAGATCAGTCAGCAGTATCACTATCCCCATCGACCATACTGTTACTCGTATCATCATCATCATCGACATCGTTATTCCCCCTATCAAAATAACCATCGATTGTCAGCGACCAAGTACTCTGACTGTACGTGCAACCAGTGCTCGCTGGCTGCGTCGGCAGCAATGATGTTGCCGTCGGCGACCTCCCTACAGACACCGCTATCGCGAACCAGCTTCACGTATAGCAGTATATGCGGCACATATAGCATATTTGAGCAGTACATGCATACCAAGTACCTGTCGTCGTCGTCAGGCGACATCTTCCGCGGACGCAGTCACTCCGATTCAGATGTTGTGTCCAGGTGGGATGAAACGCGGGTTCCGGCCGCAACCACTTCCTTTTCTTCTGTCGTCAATCATCCTCCGAGAAGTGGCTCTCTCGAGAGCGACAGTACAAGTCCTCAAGAATCACCATTGGATCTCTCTATGAAGAATCTGATGCTACAATCCACCGCGGCTGCTTCGGCGGTCGCCAATAGGTCACCGGCTCTTCAGCTGCTACCATCCGGTATCGTAACGCGAGGTTCCGTCAGCGTGCCAGTAGTCAGAGGCGATGTTGCATCACCCACGACGAAAAAGAGCGTTGCGGTACGGTACAATTTGGAGGTTCTACCCGTTGTTGAAGAAATGGCGCCGGGCGCGGATGTGGCTTATGTCTGTCCAGAGTGCGGGCAGATGTTCAGTCTGCATGATCGTCTGGCAAAGCACATGGCATCCAGACATCGTCGACAAGGTCTCCACGATGCCTCAGCGAAAGCGTACCTCTGCGATGTCTGTCAAAGGAGTTTTGCGAGGTCGGACATGTTGACAAGGCACATGAGACTGCATACCGGTGTCAAACCGTACACATGCCGGGTTTGTCGACAGGTGTTCAGCAGATCTGATCACCTTAGCACCCACCAACGAACCCATACCGGCGAAAAGCCATATAAATGCCCGCAATGTGCCTATGCAGCCTGTCGCAGGGATATGATCACCAGGCATCTGAAAACCCATAACCGATGCGCGGACGGTCCTATTCCGAAGACCGAACCCGGTTTACTCACTGGTGAGGAATGTCCCACTTTCGATCAGAACGTGGCGGCGCCATCAGCGGTTATCAAGGCTGAATGACAACGATCGGTCGGATGACTCTGGTTGCATTCTAGATCCAGGTTCCAACAAGGATCTCGTGTTAAGATCGACCGAGGGTCTTCAGGTACCTTCGCGAATCGATCAGGACTTTGCGGGAACATGTTGAGAGAGCGAAATCGTCACTCGATCATCTCCATGACATTAGCCGAGCGTTAGGAAGAAATTAAATAATACTTGAAGAGATCACGATCTTGATGGAACAAGATAATTAGCGAGAGGGAAGATTTGTTCTGTTATAATTCGATTTCATGAGAATCCCAACGAATATAACTAATACGAGTCTGTGATCGAGCTTAAATTTTTGGGAAAGTTATTTTGGAAAAGATTGCAGCTAGACGTGTTAATTTCATTTTTTCGCTAAAGTCTTTTCCTATTAGAAATTTATAATATAATCATATCAATACATTTAAAGAATTTGTTAATAGAAATTTTTAATCGCTTAAACTTAACAATTATTTTTTCCTTTTTTTTTTTTCATTTACGTTTTATGATTATGATAAATTGAAAAATATATTAATAAAAATATATTAAAAAATATATTATAGTGTACAATATTGTCTACAAAATCTATAGTATTCTACTTATTGTCTCAAGTGATTTTATTGCAATGTTTTGCAATTTTTTTATTGTATTTGCAAACTTGAAATTTTCTCTATGCTCTACTCAGCGAAAGAGTTAAATTCGCACGTCGGAAGCATCATGGAGAGCTGAATGATAAAAATGAACTTCGCTCCCGTGAGTATTATATTGTATTATTTATTAAAAAATAAATAACTTTTTGTTTAATTTTTTGCGGATTGCCTAAAAATCATTATCCCTTCATACGTCATACGCGATCGCGCGCGTTAACAGCGAATAATGCCGAACAGTATTATTGTATTTCTTTGACCTCCGCATCTGATTCTGTTTCCGCAATTCGAGTACTTTCATTCTTCCTAATATGTTTCATCGCGGTATATGATATTATAATTACAACTTCGGCCAAGAAAGAACCGAGAGCAATCTATTTGTATATTAATAAAGTATATTAATAAAGTATATTAATACGTATATTAATAAAGTCTATTATAAATAAATTACTGATAAATTAACAATTTATTTAAAACAGATAATATATAAAAATATTTTATAATATATTATATAGTATATATAATATATATATATAAATAATATATATGTATAATATGTATGTATATACTATATAATATATAATATATAATATATATATATTTTTATACATATTCTAGTTTTCAAAATTTTGAAATTGCTTAAAGCTTGAGTTTGTTTTTTTTGAGATCTCAAATTTGATTGTCAACTGTCTTAATTATTGTTCTCGGAGATTCCTTGATTGTCATGGAAAGGATATAGTACCTAATCAGCTGCTCTCTTTATATATCTTTCGCTTTCTCGTTCTCGATGCATAAAATTAAGACACACAAGCTGAAAATAAAGCATTCCTGCTCAGCCGAGTGCAGCGCGGTGCATGGAGATACATCAAAGCGATGCTTAAAGGCTCGGCATAGAATCGAATTGTGTTTTTATCGTGCTCGTAAAACGACCATGTATCCAATAATAGTGCATGTAAATAATCAATCATACTGCGCATCATTTCACGAAAGACTTTCCTAATCTTTAACATTAATTGTGGAGAAACTGGAACGTAGCCTGTCGGTGACGCGACATACGTGCCAAATTTTAGGTGAATATCGGACACGCGATTAACACACGAATCAATCCCAGCAAACTGCATGTCGAGGTCTGTGAAATCCATAGTTTTAATATATTGTTATTTTCGTTTTTCTTATTTTTTCATTCTTTAGCTAAAATATATATAAATATATAACGGAACGCAAATTGTTCAGAATTTAATACGATTTTGAATCGTATTAAATTAATTGTATCGAAGATACAACAAGAGATGCAGAGGATTTATTAGACCTCAATAAGTAGTTTTAAAGTTATACTATTTAGAACATATCTGTCGGTCAAGCGATTTGCGGAACGGAGGAAAATTATTGGTAATGAAAGAATAATTTCGTCGACAAAAATGTCGAAAAAAGAGATTACGAGAGAAAACGAGACATCAATCAGAACCAAATCAATTAACGAGATAATTATTCTGATTGAGAATTAATTTACCACCAATATTTTTCTCATGTGTCTATTTCTGTAAATAGCGAGTCGCCATTGATAATCTCGTCGATTCGCCCGAAACCTGCTCAAGTTGTTGTTACTCGAAAACTTGTTAAGACTCGACTTCCTAGAGGTTAAAAGAAAACAAAACGGTGATGTATTGGTAGTTATAAATGTAATCGCGATCATTATTTTGCGATGGACATTTTGTTAGCGGCGGAGTCTTAAAATTGCCCGATCGCAAGAATAAGAACAATGTGAAAAAGAAATATACATATTCGTACCTGCAGAGAGAGAGAGAGAGAGAGAGGGAAGAAGAGAGAGAGAGAGAGAGAGAGAGAGAGAGAGAGAGAATGTTAAAGCATAATAAAGCGTATAGAAATAACGTTAATTAGTGAGTAATATTATTGACGCTATTATTGCGTTTTATTGTAACTATTACGATCACAATTATTCGCGCCGCCGCGCGCTCATAGGGAGATAAAATATTTTTTTATATAATGCATTTGAAGTATGTATGATTTCACGAAAGGCTTCGAGTACGTGAACACGGAGTTTAGTTGAAAGTTGTTCTCACCTCGAAATTAATAATGCTAATTAAGTAACTTCGAATGCTGCAAGAGATGATAACATCAGCGTCAGTTCGTTATGTTATTGATAAACAAATGCTCAAGTTGACGCGATTGATACTCTTTAAATTTTTTTTAACGTTTTTTTTAACGTATAGAAGCTAAGTGTAAGTGAACAGCGGTCGTTGCGGCGCGATTAATCGAAACTGGTTGTGGTGCTTAAGCGAAGAAGGGCGAATCCGACAGGATATCTTTGCGCTGTGAATCGACGAAGACAATCTAAAAGTATACTCAAGCCATGATCTCTGTACGGATAAGATCGTCAGACCGAGTGAATGGCGGATTAAATCCGCTAATGTCGTTTCTAATAGAGCTACAAAACGTATATATTATGCGTTAATGACATTATTTACCAATTCTTCCCCTGTATAATCCTTATGGTAGAAATAAATATATAATTAGATGAAGATCAGAGAGAAAACAAAAGCAAATACGATAAATAATTCTACGAGATGCTCACGTTAAAATACACGTTAAATAAACAAAACTTCATCTCGCTGTTCGCTCGGTCCTGCGAATAAATTCGTCTCTCATTTCGGAAACATCAATTCCACATAGTTTTACAATAGTTATATGGTGACTCGTTGAGCAGCATGCGCCGACATAATACTCGAGCTTACTCAGCCTCGATCGTTTCGTCCTTAATCCTTATCCTATACGTATGTATATTTGTGTACTTCCCCGATGTGTCTCCTATTCCTCGTCGGAAAAAAATAAAAGTATCAGCGCGCGCTGATAGACGCGTAGCACGCGCATAGATACATATATCTCTGTATTTTTGTATATCAAGGTTTTTTCTAATTACCTATCTACCGATTAAGCGTTTTCACAGAGGACGAGTAAGTAGCTATTAAAGAGAAAGTATTGTCGCTCTCTGCTTGTCATTTTACTTGCCCCTTTGATCGAACGATTGCTTGGAAAGCGGTGTTTATCATATGGTGCGACGTGCGAGGGAAGATCGTCAAATCAGAGGCTCACTCGTGCTTTAATCGATAATAGTCAAAGTACGTGTCGTGGACAATGGCTGTGTTCCAAAATTTGCTGTCAATATTGAAAATCTATAATTTACGTTACGTGCATTATAGATTTTCAGTATTGGCAATATATTTTGGAACACAGCCAAATGTATCATTTAAAACCAAATCAAATGTATTTTTTGTTAATTAATTGCTTACGTCTCAGGCGAGTTATAAACTAATTAATTACTAAAGTAAATTGTCTAGTATACTTTACGATTATAAACGGAAAAATTTATGCGATGGGTGATTAATTTTGAAGTGTCATCCAGCCTTCGATGCGTCGCAAACATGTTCTTTTTTGTTTCATTTTTTTTTATTCTTTGGCGTGATTATTGAAACGAGAGCATCGAGACTTCTCACTTGACGTTATCCCTCACATCAATTCAGCCTTAAATTGACAGAATCTCTTGTGTAATAAGTCTGTAGTAATTTAAGTAAGAAAAGACGTGAGAAAGGAGCAAACGCGTTTGACGCGTCTTCGGGCAGTTAAGCGATCGTCGTGCCAGACCTGTTCTTGTAATTATTAATACAAGTTTAGCCATTCGTATGATTATTATTATTATTTCTATTATTAATATTATTAATTATTATTAATATTATTATTATCTCTAGTTATGTTGTTAAGTGATTAATCATGTTTAATGCTTCTATTATTTATTTTGTTATCCCGTTCATGAGTCAAGCTTTCTATTCTTCTGTCTCGTCTGTTCTTTCCTCACTATTTTCATTCTTTATCCTTATCCTATTAATTTTTCGTTACTTATTTTCATTTTATTCATTTATCCTTTATCATCACTCCGTCACCGAATCCGAAAAAGGGAGAGAGAATTCAATTTACATAAAAAAAAATTTGTATCTTTGTAAGGAATATTTATCGAATATTTTTCAACTTGAATAAGACTAAATAATACTTTGAATCTCAAACTCATTTCCCTTTTCTCCGATTAACATGGCACAGAAAAAGCTTGTCTCCGAAGAGATTTTGATCTCCAATTCCCAAACGAAAACATATCTTTTGTAACGATGAAACTGGCGAAAATTTGTGTAAATGATTGATGATGATTGTGTACGTTAATTTATAAATTATGTTGTGTTTACGATTCGTGCCAGAATGGAAAAAAATATAATTTTTCAACGAATCACTTCGTACTTTATCATTTTCACCCATATGTTTCCTATTATTTTGTTATTCCATTTCTATATTTTTTCCTTTCGTTAAAAATGTGTGACTTATATTTTAATATAAACTATTAAAGATTAAGTAATGAACTGTGTGATATATTTATTAAAAGATATTTTGGTAACTAGATAAAGATATTTTAGTAATATAATGATTTCAATTCGGACTACAGAAGATTAAAGACTTGCAATAGACTTAATTTATTTTCGATTATAATTTAAAGGAATTAAATTTTTTTTTAATGATTTTTAAATGCTAATTTAATAGTTATGTCGGAAAGTATGTGGTGCCTTGCAACGTTCGAGAATTCATATTTAAGATAAATAGATAAATCAATATGAAGAAATGCGAATATATCTATCATATCATTTTAAGGCTGAAACAACGATAATTATGTAGAAACAGGATTCGAATGAATTATTTTTTCATTGCGATTTTTGAATAAGAGAGCTGAAACTTTCTGATATACATTTACGTGATTCATAAACTATATCTATACACAAGCAGTCAGTGTTGTGCAAGACAATCATGATTATTATCTAAATGAGGAAATGTAATACATGTATAAATATATGTAACTAATACGCTGTTACTATATATTTAAATTGTATAATTTTATCACGTATTTTATACAAAGTAACGTTTAAAAATATTTTATCAAGCGATAAAATTATCCCTATTTATATCCCAAAGAAATTTGATCAAAGAAATTCTTATTTGATAAATAATTAATTGCATTTTTTTGTACAATGCACAACACTACTCGCGATACTTATTGCAGTACTGTAAATATACAAGGCCTTTAACAACAAAGGCATATATTCGTTTTGTCATGATGTCATCTTTGTATCCTTTTCTACTGCCATAAATTTATAATCCGCATATCTGTACATCGAAAAACAAGACCTGTAATGTTGCTGCACTTCTATGATGAAAATATATATATACACGTTACTTGTTTCTTACTAAAGGACCTCCATAATTTTTCTGTACATTTATTTCAAACCTATCATGACAAAATTTTATTTTTTATTATTGTTTTGAATCTAATTAAATAAAAAAAAGGCATATTTTTCTATGAATCTCTTAATTTATATAATTAAATTATGTGAGAATTATATTACAAAAAAAAGTAAGCAATGCATATTTTATCAAAATATTATCATATATGTATATGCATTTCTTAATATACATTTATTAATAACTAGAAATATCTATGAATGTGTCGCGATTATATTAAATGCTTAGCAGAAGATGTAGCACGAAAAAAGGAAGTAACGTCATGATCGAAGCGACATTGATAACCCGGCCTGACCCGACCGCCAACAAATTCGCAAATAGATGCATACTTCTTCCGCGTCATAAAAACAA
>Ga0157363_1003437_pt1 | contig 14313 bp, 7 predicted proteins | sample AttsexASBM1_FD_111477 | JGI IMG/M metagenome (GOLD analysis project Ga0157363, IMG submission 111477) | Fungus gardens microbial communities from leaf cutter ant in Ribeirão Preto, State of São Paulo, Brazil - Atta sexdens ASBM1 | ecosystem: Host-associated > Fungi > Mycelium > Unclassified ...
ACACACACACACACACACACACACACCACACACACACACACACACACACACACACACACACACACACACACACACACACACACAGAGTTGGAAAATTTTGTGTTAAATATAACATTTCAATCATCGATCCATTCAAATTTTGTTAATTTAATTTGAGATGAGTAGGTAGTATAGTTAGGAAGTAACACAAATATTATGCAAAAAATACAATACTGGCACAATTTGTCAGCAAATTGTGGAAGCATATTTCTTCAGTAAAACAAATTAAATTATATATTTATAATATTAAATTAAATGATCACATTTTATTCATTTTACTTAGAACTTAAGTTTTAAAATATATTATTTTTATGTTATTTGTTTACTTACTCTTTTATAAAATATGTTATTTTATACTAAAAGAAAGACTGAATATCACAAGCACAAAATATTTAGCACAAAATATTCAAGTAATACAAATATCTATTATATTAAATTATTATCACTCGATATGTTAAAAATTCAACACACATTTTAACAAGAACCGATTTAATACAAAAACAATATTCTTACCTGGTTATCGCGCGATTCGTTACCATCGCCATCATTCGGCGGATCGACGGAATCCGCGGATACAGAAATGTCCTGCAGCTCTTCTAGTATCTGTAACAATTGCGGCTTGTAGAGCTTCAGATACTCCAACTGTAGTTTTGCGCAATCAACTGCAACAAGTAGTATTGTTTATTTTGAACATCGATATTCTTAATTATACCTTTCCGAACAGAATTTTTGGAGATTTTCGAAGAGCACTCACTTGCTAACTTTGATGCTTGTTCGTATCTGATTTTTAGCTCCATCTGCGCTTCGTTCAGTTGGCGGATCATTTCCTCGTAAGACATCGGCATGACAGTCGATGGAACTGACTGATTTTAATAATATATTAAATTAAGTTTAATTAATTTTATTTATTCATATTAAAATTTAAGTCATAAAATACATTATTTTTATGTCATAATATGTTATTTACTTACTTACTCATAAATTGTTCAATATTAAAAAAAAATTGAATATCAATTTAACACAAAATATTTAAATAAGACATTAACATTATATTAAATTATCATTCGAATATTAAAAATGCAGTAATTACAAAAATTGTAACAAAGATCAGTTTTAATATAAAATATAAGTTTGTTCGCATCGCTCCAACATGCTCCAATATGTTTCTATCATAGCTCTTATTCACTCCAATGCGCTCATTAGAGTGAGTAGAAACTACGGCAAGGAGCATATTGGATCATGCGAACAAACTTTATGTTTTACTGCCCAGCAAACGAGAATGGATTGAAATAAATTGAAATAGATTCAGAACTATTGATTCACGAATGTTAAAATGAATACTTTTCAATCCTAAATATATTTTTATTCATTTATAAGAATTCCATATCTCTATGCCTTTCAATCTAAAAATAATAATATTAGCTTTTTCTGCGCATTGTGAATACTGTTCAATTCAAAATTTTGAATAGGAAATGCAGTTTTTAAATCTAATTGCATCCATTTGAATCTAATTGAATCCACTTGAACCCAATTAAATCCAAAAAAGTATTCGCTATTTAAAATACGCATTCGGATAGAAAAAAATTTCAATCCATTTTAATCTATTCTCGTTTGCTGAGTGTATACCTGATCCTGCTTAAGATCCATAATTTGCTAATTTGCTCTCCTGATGCAGCTAATGCGAAGAGAAATCTCTCATCACAAAAAGAGCAACGATTTTCGGCGTTTTCGCGAGGAATAGTTTACTTGCCACCGAGTGTCGCCAACATAACGGCTGCATTCATTCAACAATTGAGTGAGCGCTCGCTGCTATTGATGTATTCTTCCAGATCTAAAATGCTGATTGGATGATCTAGAAGCATACACTAATAACATCGAGCGCTCGCTCAACTGTTAAGTTCGCTGAACGTAGCCAACGTTGACGCGTTCTAATTACGGTCTGAAGAGAAACGCGTTAAATTTTGACTGGTTATTTCAGATTTTCTTTTTGATACTTTAACTCTTATATTTTAAACTATTACAATAATTTTCTGTTCTTATATTTATTATATTTATTATATGACTTGATATTATATATGTTAAATATGTTATATACGTTATATATGTTAAAATCAGTAACATTAATACGAATGTACTGTCTTTATATTTTATATTTATTATGACTTATTGTTTTCTATCGATCCAACCTTTGTCAATTTAAACGTTCATTAGACAAATTCGTCACTCCGGATGGTTTAGAGTTTAATATATCAAATCTATATAAAATGTATTATATAATACGATTATTTGTGAACATTACCCAGCAAACGAGAATGAATAGAAATGAATTGAAATGGATTCAGATTTTCAGAAATATTGATTCACGAATGTTAAAATGAATGCTTTTCCTGAATCCTGAATGCATTCATAGAAATTGCATGGAGTATATCTCTATACCTTTCAATCTAAAAATAATATTAGCTTTTTCTGTGCACAACATACACATTGTGAATATCGTTCAATTCAAAATTGAATAGGAAATGCAGTTTTTCTAATTGCATCCAATTGAATCCAATTGAATCTAATTGAATCCAATTGAATCCAATTAAATCCAAAAAAAGTATTCGCTATTTAAAATACGCATTCGGATAGAAAAAAATTTCAATCCATTTTAATTCATTCTTGTTTGCTGGGTAATATATCATCCAAATTTCATGAGGAAATTTGATGATCGTGTGGGTGAGTTACTTGTTACTTTATTGATTGATTTAAAATATCTCAATTTTATGAATTTAAACAGATTACACTACATTTTTGGCAACCTGTGAGTGACCTTTGTTCGCAAAAATCTATTACGGATTAAGAAGATTGCTGATGAAGATTCCAAAGAGAATCAAAACGTTCAAGATTTCTCAAGATTTAAAATAAAGATGACACCAACACTTTGTATTAATAAATTTATTTGTCAAATTTTATTGCGTCTCCACTCGTGTTGATTCTCATTAGCTCAGATTTAGTTTGTTTTTTGTTATTTTAAAGAGAAAATATTAATGTTAAAATGGAAAGAAGTCTGTGAGAAATAATTTTTATTATGGCAAAAGATAAAAATTCAATATATCGCTATAGAAAGTGTTGATATCGAGAAAAACATAAAGAAAGGTTTATGTCAAGAAATGAATGAAAAGCGATCTATTTCATAAGACATAAAAATCAATCTATATCGAAACGTATACAAAGTATGGCTTATATCGAGAAAAAAGAAGAATGGTTCAATTCATATTTGTATAAATTAAAGAAGAGATTATAGCGTAATATATTTTTTTCTCATAAATTTTAGTGGTATGACTGAGAACAGGAATCATCTTGATTTTCATTTTCCTGTTTCTCGCACTCATTTATTCATATAGAGGAAAGGCTCCTATTATGAGATACTGAGTTCATTTTGGGTAAATGCTAGAAGTTTATAGGCAGAATTTAAAAAAATAATAGAGTTATTTTAAAGGGAATTTAATAAGCTTTAAAATAACGTTATATAAAATTTAATTCAAATTCCATTTTTTTTGAAAATTAAAAATAATGTAAAAAGTGAACAAATCGCAAAATCAAAAAATTGTGCTCCTACAATATGAGATGCCTCGAGAAAAGCAAAGTATATCAGTATTACAATTAAAAAAACTTTATTTAATGTTTCTAAATTACAAACAAACACAGCGTGCGCGAAAAATAAGCATGCGATAGATTATATCCAAAGAGTCGATTCTGTATCTTCAAACAAGATAAAAATTATAAAAGCGAGCAAATTTACTAGGTATTGACCAATGAAATAATCAATATTCTAGTAAATTCGCTCACTTTTATAATTTTCATTTCATTTTAAGATACAGAATCGATCTCCAGAACTCGTCTAATTGGAATCAAGTATCGCAAAAATAGACATTTAATGTTCATTCCGGTTGTCTTTTTTATTATTGTACAATAACATTTATACTTTAGCGATTTTCACTATATATAGCATAGAAACATGGGTTATTTCATATTAGAAATACTCTGGATATCTCATACTATGATTTTCATGCCTTATGGTTTTACGATCATCAAATCTAAACTTCTGTAATTAAACAATTCATATCCTATATTTTTCTAAGTACGACTTTACTCTACATGAAGAATTTATTGTCAAATATTTATTTATAATTAAAATTATTATTAAATAATAAACAAGGCTCTCAATGAAATTTGAAGACATCTAAATTCTAAAATCTTATTTTACAATGACTACAGGTATGATCTAATAATGAATTTTTTACTAAATAATTTTCAATCCAAGAGCAATAAATTCATCTATTGGTGGAACCAATAGATAGATTTATTAGTTTAGCAAAAACGCCGCTATCTCATATTAAGCGCTTGTCTAATAGAAGGTTTTCCCCTATTATTTAATTTTCTGTAACTAAATTTGTGTAATTTATAAGTAATGAATATTGCATATAGCTATATAGATCCTTTTAATTTTTTATATTCTTAAACCATTCTTCTTTCTCGATATAAATCTTACTTCGTTTGTTCCGACACAAACCGGTCTTTCGCTTCATGCGAAATAGACCGCTTTTCATTCACTTCTTGACGAAAATCTTTCTTCACGTTTTCGATATATATATATTGGAAAATTCATGCCAATTTTGAAGGAAAATTGAAACACAGAAAATTTAAATTTTATACATTTATTAAATTATATAGGTTAGTCGGCACGAACTTTCCGGACAACCCATATATATATATTCAGAGCAAATATAATTAAAAACACAAAAATAAGTAAAATAATGTCTACAAATAACCGCGGCAATATGGCGGCATAACATCATTCGCTCATTTCATTCACTATTAGGTGCGTTCGGCAGTATATATCTGAAATGCGAACTAGCAAATGACAAGCTTGATCACGTGATTTTCGAGCAATTCGAATGCCAAGAATTAATTCCGAACGCTACAGAGCTTTAAACTGTCCTTTAAGGTTAGATATTATAAAAAAAAAATTGTTTATTTTTATGAATAAATAAAAAATATTCTATTAATTGAAAATGTTTTTCGCTTTACTAGAAACTGATTAATAGTCTTATATAAAAATAGATTACACATGAAAGTAGCAGACTCATATGCAAGGTATATGTTTTCTTAAAAGAAAATATTACATTACAAAATAAATTTCAACAATGTATAAATTCCCGTACAGCACAAAAATTTGTAGCAATATTGCTGCAACATTTCAACGTTGCATATACAATACTGCAATACAATATTGCAGAAACATTGCGAAGACTTCTTTTTGCAACATTATTTCAGCAATGTATTTTTAAAATTTTTCTAGCAAGAGCAACATTGACATAAGAGTCATCCTGTCCTTGTTCAAAAATCAGTAAAAAACAAAGACAAGAATGACTCTTATCATTATGTCGATTTGTACCTTTGCTAGAAAGCTCACTTTAAATATTAAGACTTGTATATATTGTATTCATTTATGTATAATCCAATAAAGTAAAGACCTGGACATAATAGAAAAATAAGAATTAATGATTATTTTATACGGCATTTATGCGGCACGGATTTATACGACACACTTAATTGGGTTTCATAATATCTGTAATTATGAAACTAACAAATCTCATAACTATATTCTTCTGAAAAATGGAATGACTGATTAGTTTCTAACTACGAATATTATTAAACCCAATTAATGTCCATTTCTACTAATATAGATTAATTTTAATCTCAGTTCAACTTATTTTTGTCTTTTCCTAATTCTAAAGATTAGAAAAAGACGAAGAGTTGAACTGAGATTAATCTACATTAGTGGAAACAGACATAAGGTGTAAACATAAACTATAATTTACACATTTAACAATGTCTATAATTTATAGGAATTGTGCCTATAACTTATAAAACAATTAGAAGTAAGGATTAAATATAATACACAATGGACATAATAATAAGATATAAGACATATAGGCTGTGTTCCGATCTGCACAGTCAGTACTGAAAATTTATAGTTCACCTTACGTATGCTGTAGATTTTCAATACTACTGTATATAGACAGTGTATATCGGAACACGCCTATAAAATATAAAGACATAATTATGAAGTCATATTTTATTTGTATTCATTGTATGTTACATTAACTCTTTAATTTAACTCCTACTAATTTTTTATTTTAAATTTATATAGTACAAAATCTTAATAATAAATATTGCAGTAACGTTGTAATATTACAGCAATGTTGCTGCATTATTACAATGTTTCTGCAATAATACTGCAAATATTCTTCCAATGTGCGCAAAACCTAATATTGCATATATATTATGTAATATTGCTGCAACATTACATATCAATATTTTTAAAACAGACATTTTTACGTTGCTGCAATATTTCTGTGCTATATGGGTTATATCACTTGATTTATATTCGTTAGAGTCTTTAATATATAATACAGTTTTTGATTTTATTTCATTCTATATGTGCAACATAATCTTTGATCTAAAAATAAAATAGCAAATTCTTTGTTTTCAAATACGTAACCTCAAATTCATAAAGAGAAAAAAAATTAAAAACTTACTTTCCTCGTTAAATATTATATATAATGTACTCCATCAATTTCTACTTGATAGCATTTGTTTGAGCGTTTGTAGACGCAGACATTATAATAATTCAAATACACTATTTGTAAAATAGAAGTATTAAAAGAGTGAATGTATGTTACGTGTTAACGAATCAGTTGAATGCATAAATATACAGGTTATGAATTTAATTTAGACACGAAAATCTGCATTAGCTCTGCGAGCGCGGTCTTTGAATCCGGAATTGATCGAGCAGCTCGATTGACTCTAGAAATATTAATACTGAACGCAGATGAGATAACATGTAGCAGGAAGATGCAAGTTGCCGAACGATTTTCGAGGTAAAAGAGGAAACGGACGTCTCCGATTTGCAATGTCGAACGCACCTATTGACAGGGAAAAACACGCGGGTCATTCAATTTCTCCGCGTTCCCGTCATCATTCTTTCAAACAGAACAAAATATCATGACATCAAAATAGCTTCAAAATGATTACAAGTCACGTAATTTCCAGTCAGTCACGATTTCGACGTCATTCTAACATCTCTGACGTTATATTATCATGATCCATCGTTCTGTCTCGACTCGAGTCTGCGCGATGTGACGCAACGTTACGAAACGGCGCGTCGCGGTTACGTCACAGCGCGTCACGGCGCTTCGCCGGGGTGCCGTGGCCTTTAAGGCCTTTAACGTATCAAAGTCCGCACGAAGGCAATAGTAGGGATCGAGGGTAGAGTCAGTTTGACGCGGACGATGCGAGAACGTCACGGCACTCAGACGGTTGCCGTCGTCACCGCTGTCGATCGCAGGAAGTCGTCAGTCCCGTAGACCGCGGCCTCCCATGGTGGCGATCACCACGTGTCACGCCGCCGCTGCGACGGCCCTCAGGCCCCTCAGGGCCGTCATCCTGGGCGCGCCGGCATCCGGCAAGGGCACCGTCTCCTCCAGAATCGTTCAGCAGTTCGACGTCGCGCACATCTCCAGCGGCGACAAGCTGCGCTTCCACGTGTCTGCCGGCACTGGTATGTCGTCATCGTCGTCGTCATTTGTTATCAGCGATGACCTTTGCCCTGAATGTCCTTTTAAATATTTGTCCTTTTTTCTATTTGTATATAATGTAAACTTTATGTCATATTATTTTCAACTGTTTCATTGTAAAAGCTTTAAGTTGTAAAGCTTTCAATAGTTCCTCATTACTTTTCGTTTTATCATTGATATATGTGATAAGATATGTACAGTAAATTTGTGGAAAATTTTCCAAGCAGAACAACAGTTATTATGACGTCAAAATGACATTAAAAGTAATTTCATTTATGATCGTTATCGTGACTTATTACTTACTTATTGTTCCATTTGGGAAATTCATTTTTTTTTATTTTGCATTAATTGAGAGTTTATCGTTAACCTAGTTTTTATTGTCAATATTATCGTTATGTGTTCGTAGTTAATCGATTTCGAAAATGTAAAAAAACTTGTTATTTTCATTCTCGCATCGTTATATAATTCAAAAGATATTCGATTAACGAATCAATTAGTTAATTTTGAAAACATGTTAGAGTTTTTATCTATTTTGATAAGATATATTATTCACGTTTAATCTTATCGTCAATACTATTGCATTAACGAAAGAATTTTAATTCCGTCAATATTTTACATCTATCACACTCGATCAATTCTGTGTAAACTCCGACAACACGTACGTATGAATTGAAAACTAAGATCGATAGGGTTTTTTCTGTCCGTTTTTGATTACATTTTTTCTGTTTTATTAATGTTAATAGGTTGCATTAAAAATATTAGTAATATTAATATATATTTTATATAATTGTAAAAAATTATATATAATTTTATATAATTGTATATAAATGGACATATTTTATATAATTATATATAATAATATACAACTATAATATATGTAATATATAAAATTAAAAATATATAAAATTGTATATAAAATAATAATTTTATATAATTATATATAAATCATTTTTTTCCCAGATATATTATATACTTTTCAATCAATTAGAGCAGAGCGATTGGTGACTGCTTTAGTTGAAAAGTCGCCAATCGCGCTAGTACGATTACAACTTTATGTGTGCAAATCTTAGAATTACATAAAATAATTCTTGAATAATGCTTAAAAGACTGTGGTTTATCGTTAATTTTAAAAATATCCCTCCAAATGTAATATTTTTCAATACATAAATTTTTACAACAAAATTTTCGCGATTATTATACAGTATATAATTTAATGAAAAAAAATATTACTCCCGTTGGCAAAGCGTCTTTAGAGAACCCAATAAAAATACTAACAGCAACAACATCAATGTTATTTTACACATATAAATATAATATTACATATTGTACGCAATAGTTATATTGTTGAAATTATAACATTGATGTTATAATTACTATTAGTTGATGTTTACTAGAAAATGTTTCATTTGCAGATCTAGGCAAAGAGGTAAAGAAATACATGGACAACGGTAGCTTCGTTCCAGATAACACGATGATATCTCTTATCAGCAATGAGATCGGATCGATGACGGATCGGAATTGGCTGTTGGACGGTGAGTGGAGTGAGAAATTATTCTGACCTCGTCACGAGGCCGAGGTCGTTTTCTTGAAGCCGTGAACCTGCCGTCTGTGTTTCTAAACGTGAACGAATATCTTGGCAGGATTCCCGAGAACGTTGACGCAGGCGGAGCGATTGCAGAGGCTATATCCAATCAATCTCGTGCTGAATCTCGTGGTGCCCACTATCGTCATTCTGGATCGAGTCAAGAGCAGATGGGTTCATATGCCCAGTGGTAGGGTCTACAACATTGGCTTCAACGATCCACGAGTGCCGGTAATCAGCGCAACGAGTGTATATCTATTTCATTGAAAAAGAGAGCTGGAACAAGCCGAGAGTACTGAGTTCAGACTATAATCAAATAGATTATTTGATCATAAGTATAAAGCACTTTCAATTTGTGATACTTTCTTGGAAAAAAACAGCAATAAAATACAAAGAAAAATTAACAAAACAATTAAAATTATTATAAGAATAAATATTTTTCAATAAAACTTTTTAAATTTACTTTTAAATTTACAGAATATTTACGTCAATTTGTGAAAGTGCTTTATATCTTCAGTCAAGGCTGTAACGGTAGACTGTAACTTGTTATAAAATATTTTAATCTAATTATTTAAAAAATATCTATATTTCGCTTATAACGAGAGTTGAATATTTTGACATTAATAACAGTTATTTATATAATAATAACTTAATATTTTGTAATTTAACAAAAATTTTAATAATTTAATATTAATAATTTTGTCGTGTTTTACAGGGCAAGGATGACATAACGGGTGAATTGTTATGTCAGAGAGAAGATGACAAACCAGAAGTCGTGCAGAAGAGACTGCAGGATTACGCGATAAAAACCGAGCCAGTTTTGCAGTTTTATCGCGAGATTGGAATACTGAGGGAATTTCACGGCAACACCACGAATGAAATGTGGCCGGCGATCAGGAATTGCGTGGCACAATACTGTTGGTCTTCAGAGAGATCGAATATTTAAATAACTTCAAATGTCGGATAATCGTATAGACGGTTCTGATTTTCAAATCTAGATCTGTTCGAAGAATTTTCTTTTTCGATAGATATATCTTTAAAAGAAACAGATTTTTGGACATTAAATCTAATTCTTACATCTTATCTGCCTAAAAATTAAATTGGTGCGTCTAAAAATATTCTCGTATTCATTATTTAAGTATGAAAACGAACAAGTCTAGTTCAGATCTATTTGAGACCTGTAATTTGCTCATCTCTCACAATTTCGAATAACAAATGGAAATATGCGCTCTCGTCCGACAATTGTTTCTTTATCTTACGACAATAGAGAGAATGTGTACTACAGCGCAATTCACGCGGGGTTCTCTTACGCACGCCAGGAACGCACACAAGCGTGAATGTCATTAGGTTGTAAATACGCGCGATGTCGTGTCGACAATAATAGGCTGTCTTAGATGTTCCCAATGCCTATGTAGTACAACGAGATTTCACGGTAACTAAAGACACTGAATCGAGGACGAATTATCTCTTGTTTCTGCGACTTAGCACTTGCATGACGAGCTGTTGATTGCTACAGTTGTTTGGCTAAAGTCCGAAATATAGTACAAATTACAAAGTAGGAATGATCGTTCGAATGATCGATGATACATTTCAGGAATGGCGTAATCGTCACACACTTGTTCTTATTTTATTTCGAGCGTATAGCGTTACAGTTGTAAGAGATATATATAACAATGTTCAATATATTGTGTACATATTCAACAGTATAAGTACAATATATACGCATATACATATGCATATACACGCATACATACATATACAGTGTGAGGCATCTAAAAAAAAGTGTATATCTAAATGATTCTTTAATAATCCTCTTTTTCACTTTATTTTTGTTTTTCTATTTTTAAATCTACTTTATATTTACAATAGAGAGAATATTGTAGGTTTATTTGTCATCGATCAAACATCTTGTATGTTATTAAACGTTATCTTGCTTCTTTAGAACGCTCGAATAATCTTGAAGCCCGAAATGAATGCTTTAATCTATTCTCTAAAATTTATTCTACTCTATTAAATAATGTAAATGTTTCTGCTATCTTTGAAAATATTAAAGACGAAGTAATTTAGCTCGTAGGAATAACAAGGAAAAAGATTTAAGGTCATAGTTTTTGACATTTCAAAAATTTCGCTTTTTTTACATAGATATTCTTGGACATCATTTTTTATTTTTGTATCTATAAATAGGTACAGATATTAAACTTTTTCTAAATAAATATTTAGACATACACTGAATGCATTGGATGCTTCACCCTGTATATACCATGTTCACGTTCTTCAAATCCTCTTTATTCCTCTTCAAGGCAGAAGAGTTACTCAAGAATAACTCAATTATAAATAAATAAATAAATAAATTAATGTCTTATTGTACTCTTCTTATTAATCAGACTTTTAAGAACTGCCGCGCTTTAGTTGCGCGGATTTTTTACAACATTTTTAGAAAAAGAATTTCGCAAAATATACAATTAAATTTTAATTCAATAATTCAACGAGATTTAACGCACGTTAAATTATTTCAAGACTAACGAAAGTCTTGCAACAATATTAAGTTGTTGCAATATTAAGTCATATTAGCCATTATTAATGATTAATATATAAAATTAATTTCAAGATTATATGTAACAAGAAATGTTGTGCATCACCATAATAATTGCATACATATATACATATACATATTAATTGAAAATACGAATGAATCAGCTTAATCGAATAACTTGTACTAACATCGGAAATAATCTTTTGTTTTCTTATCTCCTTTTTCACAAGTAACAGTAACTAGTCATTGAGTTAATCGAATCCTTTTCATTCACGCATTGAGATCGAAGGGAATGCGTCAGTCCTTAACTCTGAACGTCTCGTCTTTTCCAGAATGATATATCTAGTTCGCTGTTTTCCTATATGCTCTGGAGAAGCGAATATAGGAAAAGAAATTACAATCGCAAAGTAAGGTAGAGATGTTCTCACAAGAATAACTCCGATCATGGAATCGCGTGTATCGTACTTTCTTGTCCTTTTCGTTCTTCTTTTTTTCCCGTTTTTATCTTAGTGCAACAACTCGAACTCTTCGCACTCGAACAAATCATCCTCCACGCTCTCATGTCCGAATCTACTTGAAGATGGCAGAAGACCCTCGACGACTTCAATTCCCTGCTGAAGATCCTTGCCGCTTCCCTCGCAGAACAGGAACATCGGATAGTCCATATTCTGGTTCGGTATCACGAACTGCAACGTTAATAAAATATTTTAACTCGGTACAAAATAGAAATCTTTTTTTATTTTATCCTTTATAGATATGCCTATATTTGAATTATTTTTTGTCTCCAATATGTAAAAAATTGGGAAGTATACTGTAATGATATTTCTTTTTGTTAATTTAAACTGTTATATCTGAATTCGAATTCAAATGTGCTCAAATTAATAATATGTTCATATTTACCTGTTGAATTGTTTCCATGAAATCGGTGAGAGATTCCTTGTCAGGAAAGTAGAAGCCTACGCAACAACTAGGATCCATCTTCGAGAGTAACATCTTTCTCGGTGACGTGCAATGGAAACTTGTCAACGGGAATTTTTCATTTCCTTCGACGTCAACGGTCTCCTAAATAAGTGTATGCGTGCGTGCGTGCGTGCGTGTGTGCGTGTGCGTGTGTGTGTGTATGTGTGTGTGTGTGAATGAAGAAATAAATTAATAATTATATTTAACAAATATTTTATATTCTAAAATATATTTTATATTCAAATATTTTATATTCTAAAATAAAATCTACTTCGAGAGCAAAATACAAAATAAATTGAAAAAAAATGTATGCCTCTCTAACTTAAGGATAAAGAAAGTAGAAAAATACATAAAATAAAAACTAAGACTGACAAAAATTTGAACATTAAGTAAGGCGAATTAAATATTTCAGACATATATAGATATTTGCTTCCTCAAAAATTGAATGCTACCTGACAATAATGTGGATCCAAGTGGATCAGTTTGTCATCTTGATAGCCGATGAAATAGAGCGAATGTCGCGGTCGGCCACCGATCACGCCAATACATGTGTCCAATGTCAACAGCGATGTCAAACAAGGTGCGTAAACAGGATTTAACTTGTCGGCACCGAGCCTCAAGGGTACTAAGAGTATCAATGCCTTCCGTCCACCGTCTGAAGTGCAGCAAACATTCTCGACGTCTTGCATATACACTGAAAAAATGTTCAACAATTGTTAATTTATGCGTAACATAATTTATACATAACAAAATGAACAGCAAAATTTCTATTAATTTGCAAAACTTTTAATAAAATTCTCTTCTCTATGAAAAAAATTATTAATATGCTACTTCTATATAATTTTTGAATAATTTTGTTTTATATTATCATAGAAAGTTTTATATTATTTTTTAGAAAGAGAAGAGATATTGAAAAATTTCTACTGCTATTTATATAATTAAACATTTTTTTAGACTTTCTTTCTTAGATCTAATATGCACAGACTCAAATGTCATATGTTTTTCCAGTTTCGGTAATTAAATCATCCTTTTATATTGAGCTGAATTCGTTGATACTAACCTGCGCAATCTTGGGCGACATATACCGCCAACTGATTGAGCTTACTGTTGGAATCTTCGCTGGCGCGTTCCATAGCCTGACACAAAAGATGCGCGACCGAGGAGGGACCGTACCAGTCGCCCGCGCGTTTCCCCGTCGAAGCGCCAAGCGACACGAGCTTGTGTATGGAGAACGGAGATTCTGGCGTTGGTTGATCGCCAAACCATTTGATAATCATCCGATGACTGCTCTCGTTAGTCGATTGTTCCGGTCGCCATCTCCATTCTGCATAAAATCAGGAAGTAAATTTATCATTCAGTTTTATGTAACATAACAAAAGTCAAGTCCATGCAAAAGATTCACTGTGTGTTTGTCAAATGAAATCGCGAAAACAAAATTACATTTTATTATATTCAAATTTATAAGTAAAAATAATAATTTAAGTAATTTTTATTTTAATTTAGAATATTTAAAATTTGCATATTGACTCTGTTTTTTATCTAGAAACAAATTTTCCTATTTTGTACTTTTATAA
>Ga0157363_1003438_pt1 | contig 14312 bp, 10 predicted proteins | sample AttsexASBM1_FD_111477 | JGI IMG/M metagenome (GOLD analysis project Ga0157363, IMG submission 111477) | Fungus gardens microbial communities from leaf cutter ant in Ribeirão Preto, State of São Paulo, Brazil - Atta sexdens ASBM1 | ecosystem: Host-associated > Fungi > Mycelium > Unclassified ...
ACGATTTCAACCCGAAGATCCATGCGATCCAGCATAGGACCGGATATTTTTGCGCTGTAATCTTCTCCACATCGGGGTGCCTTGCGGCAGGATCTTTCAAGATCTCCGAGATATCCGCAGCGACAGGGGTTCATGGCGGCTACGAACTGAAAACGCGCAGGAAATGTGATGTGTTGTGCTGCACGGGCGATGGAGATTGATCCTGTCTCGATCGGTTGGCGCAGGGACTCGAGGCATGAGCGTGAAAATTCTGGCAGCTCATCCAGGAAAAGCACGCCGTTATTGGCCAGACTCACTTCTCCTGGCCGGATTTTCGTGCCACCGCCCACCATTGCAGGTAGGCTCGCACTGTGATGTGGCGCACGATATGGCGGTCTGGAGACCAGTCTTCCATCTTTCAGCATGCCAGAAACGCTATGGATTCTACTTGTCTCGAGCATTTCTTCTCGGGTTAGGTCTGGCAAAATTCCTGCTAGACGACTGGCAAGCATGGACTTTCCAGCGCCGGGCGGTCCGCTCATGAGAAGTGAATGTCCACCTGCTGCAGCTATTTCCAACGCACGGCGACCGATTGCCATGCCTTTGACGTCCGAAAGATCTGGTCCGTAATCAGGGGCATTAGCTTCGGCATCGGGAACTGGCGTCAAAACCTGATCACCACGAAAATGAGCAACAAGTTCTGCCAGAGTAGCCGGAGCCAAAATATCAGCCTCAGGCGCGCCCCACCGGGCCTCACGTCCCTGGGAGGCAGGGCATACTAGGCCAAGGTCAAGTTCTACGGAGCCCAGAGCAGCGGAGAGAACACCAGCCACCGGATTGATACGGCCATCAAGGGAAAGTTCACCAACAGCAGCATAGGCGCACGCAGACTCAAATGGAATAATTCCCATTGCGACCAGCAACGCAATAGCGATGGGCAGGTCGAAATGGGCACCTTCCTTGAGAAGGTCTGCCGGAACGAGATTTATGAGGATGCGCTTTGGCGGGAGAGCAAGGCCCATAGCGGTTAAAGCAGCGCGTACGCGCTCCCGGGCTTCGCCAACTGATTTGTCCGCAAGGCCGACCACCAGAAACGCCGGCAGGCCACTGGAAAGCTGAACTTCCACGGTCACGGGAACGGCTTCAATTCCGGAGAATGCAAAACTCTGGATACGGGCAAGGCTTGGTGAAGTCTGGCTAGGGCTCGTCATGAAACGAACCCTAGCCATAAAATATTTCCAATTGGTTAAGATTGCACAATCAGGAGCGTTGATAAATCAGGCGGGCCCGAAGCGTTCCGTCCAGAGCGCGGAGACCTTCAAGAAGCTTCGTATCCAGTTCCGGATTGGATTCTGCTTCTACGACTACATATCCGAGCTCACCGTCCGTTTGCAGGAACTGAGCTGTAACGTTGCAGTTTTCAGCAGAAAATAGCTCGTTGATCTGGCGCATGATTCCGGGGCGGTTGGCGTGGACATGCATGAAGCGTGTGCCACGTGGGCGCTCTGGAAGCTGAACGCTCGGGAAATTCACGGCGCCAATCGTGGAACCAACGTCGGAATAATCCGCAAGTTTACGGGCTACTTCCACGCCAATCCGCTCCTGGGCTTCCATGGTGGAGCCACCGATATGCGGCGTGAGAAGGACGTTATCGAGACCCTGAAGGGGCGTTGAGAAACGCTCTTGGGCGTTCTTTGGCTCAACGGGGAATACATCAATTGCGGCGCCCATGAGGTGGCCGTCTTTGAGTGCGGCCGCAAGTGCGTCCAGATCGACAACATTTCCGCGGGCGTTGTTGAGGAGGATCGAATTGGGCTTCATTGCCCGGATTTCCGCTTCTCCGATCAGGTTATCGGTTTCCGGAGTCTGTGGCACGTGAAGTGTCACCACGTCAGACTGGCTTAGAAGTTCCTGCAGGGTGGCGACGGGTTCTGCGTTGCCGTGTGGAAGACGGGTCATGACGTCGTAATACAGGACGCGCATTCCGAAGGCTTCGGCCAGAACCGAGAGTTGCGATCCGATCGAACCGTAACCTACGATACCGATCGTCTTGCCTCGAACTTCCCAGGCATTGTTAGCGGACTTGTCCCACCCGCCATTATGGCATGCGACCGAGCGGGAAGGGATGCGGCGCATGAGCATGACAACTTCGCCCATGACCAGTTCTGCCACGGAGCGTGTGTTGCTGAAGGGGGCATTGAACACAGGGATCCCCGCCATGCGAGCCGCTTCGAGATCGACCTGGTTTGTGCCGATGCAGAAGCAGCCGATGGCCATAAGCCGATCTGCGGCTTCGATCATTTCGCGGCTGAGTTGGGTCCGGCTGCGAATGCCGACCATGTGCACGCCATGCAGGGCTTCTTTCAGGGCCTCTCCTTCGAGAGCGCCCTTGAGGCGCGTGACTTCATGATAGCCCTGTGCAGCGAGATGGGCGACTGCGCTTTCATGGATACCTTCAAGAAGAAGGATGCGGATCTTATTTTTGGGAAGTGAGAAATGCGTTTCCATGTTTCCGTCCCGGGTCTTGAACCGGAACGTTCCGGTTACATTTCAACCAGTTTCCGGCCCATCCCGACCGGGGCACCTGCCTAGCCGATCAGGGCCTTTCAGGAAAGGTGTCGCACGACCTCAGCGAGGAGGTTGCCATCTCCACACGCCAGAACGGTCCCGTCACTGTCGAGAGACAGCGGCGCACCATGCCAGTCAGTGATACTGCCGCCTGCTCCTTCGATCACTGGCACCAGCGCTCCCCAGTCCCACGGATTCATTGTGCATTCGGCAATGATATCGATCTGCCCAAGGGCAAGCAGGCCATATGCATAGCAGTCTCCACCCCATGAGGTCCGGCGGGTCTGTTTCTGCAGGGCTGCGAAGCGGGGGGTATGTGCCGGTGTCATGATCTCAGGGGACGTGCAGGAAAGTTCGGCTTCTGAGAGCGTCAGGCCTCTACGGGTTCCAATGACGCCGGGCATCAGCTCGGATGTATATGTGCTAGGGTGTCCCTTGATACCCGTCCACCGCTCCCGGGTTACGGGCTGATCGATCAGTCCGAGAACAGGTTTTCCTTTGTGAAAAAGCGAAATCAGCGTGCCGAAGGTTGGTCGGCCCGTGAGAAACGCCCTTGTTCCGTCGATGGGGTCCAGCACCCAGAGCCAGTCTCCCTGAGTACCACTCATTCCTGCTTCCTCACCAAGAATGGCATGGTGTGGAAGGCGCTTTTCTAGAATAGCGCGCATGACCTTCTCGGCGGCCTTGTCTGCAATTGTGACTGGGCTGTCGTCTGATTTTGCGTCGGCACGGATGGACGTCCGAAAATAGGGCAGGACAGTTTCGCGGGCGATATCTGCACAGGCCTGCGCGACGTCCAGAGCCTCAAGCAGAAGGGAGTCGTCCATATTCTTTTCCTGATCCTCGCCATGAAAGCGCTGCATGAGATTGACGCTGGACGGTCGCAGCGGCATCAACACCACCATGCGTCCGATCATCGTCATTCCCACCAGACTTGCCTCGACCCGCCTGCCGCGCAAGGCCCTTGCTGATATCGGCGGCGTTCCCATGATTTTGCGCGTGGTTCATCGAGCCCTTCAAAGTGGGCTGGGAACGGTTGTCGTCGCGGCTGGAGATCAGGAAATTCTGGATGCTGTTTCTGGAATTGAAAATGTGCGCGGTGTTCTAACCGAATCGGCCTTGGCAAGCGGCTCGGACAGGGTGCATGCGGCGCTTGAACAGATTGATCCACAGCGTGACCATGATGTGGTCATCAACCTGCAGGGCGACCTGCCGCTGATCGACCCGACGACACTCCATAATGTTCTGGAGCCGCTGAAACTGCCTGGCTTCGATATTGGGACGCTTGCCGCCCCGGTAATGAACATTGAAGAGCGGGATGCTGCTTCAGTTGTGAAGATTGCCTGCTCTTTTGAAAATTCTCATGTAGCGAGAGCTTTGTATTTTTCCCGGCAGGTGCTGCCGTGGGGAGAGGGAGAGCACTGGCATCATGTTGGCGTGTATGCGTGGCGACGGGAAGCGTTGGCGCGTTTTGTCTCGCTACCACCATCGGCACTCGAACGTCGCGAGAGCCTTGAACAGTTGCGGGCGCTGGAAGCCGGAATGACCATTGGGTGCGCGCGGATTTCCCATGCGCCTCTGGGCGTGGACACGCCTTTTGATCTTGAACGCATAAGAGGACTGGTCTGATGCCGATCATTGCATTTCAGGGCCGTCCCGGGGCCTATTCGGACCTTCTGTGTCGCATGGTCAAGCCAGGATGGACGACACTCCCGTGCCGCACATTCGCCGAAGCTATTGAAGCTGTCCATGTGGGAAGTGCGGATGAGGCGATGCTGGCGTGTGAGAATACGCTCGCCGGGCGTGTTCCTGATATTCATTCGCTCCTCCCAGATGCCGATCTTTATATCGTGGGCGAGCATTTCCAGCGGGTTGAGCATTGCCTGCTTGCTGTCAAAGGTACCCGCATTTCGGATATTCGCAGGATTCATACGCATCCGGTCGCGCTGGGGCAGATCCGTAGTCTGATTTCTGAACTCGGCGCAGAGGCAGTGCCGGAGTTTGATACTGCAGGCGCGGCTGAACTGGTTGCGAAGTGGAACAACCCGGAAGATGCAGCGATTGCGTCCTTGCTTGCCGGCGAACTGAATGGTCTGGACCTCTTGCGCTGCAATGTTGAGGACGCCACGCACAACACCACGCGTTTTTATCGCGTGGCCAAAGAGCCCTGTCGGCCAGATCCTTCCCGGCATGATACGTTGACGACGCTGCTGATGCGCGTGAAAAACTGCTCGGGCGCGCTCTATGCAGCACTCGGCGGGTTTTCCAGGCACGGCATCAACATGACCCGTATCGAGAGTTACATGCTCAATGGTTCCTTCACTGCTACCCAGTTCCTCATGGACGTTGAGGGGCATCCTGAGCAGCCTGCGCTTTCAATGGCATTGAGCGAACTGGGAGAGGTCAGTGACAACTTGAGAATTCTGGGTGTCTACCCACGAAGTCTTTCCCGAGATGGTGCTTGACGCACTGACAGGGGAGCGTAAGGAAATGCCGCAAACGCAAGCAGGGGCAGAGACAATGGCGGACATGACAAGGTTTCGGGGATCGCTGACTGCTCTGGTCACGCCGATGAGTGCTGATGGCCAGATAGATTATGATGTCGCGGCGAAACTGATTGAGCGTCAGATCAATGGCGGTACGACCGGACTGATTCCAGCAGGGACAACAGGTGAAAGCCCGACCCTGACGCATCAGGAACATGGACGCGTTATCGAACATTGTGTGGAAGTTTCTGCCGGGCGTGTGCCTGTGATGGCGGGAGCAGGTTCCAACAGCACGGTTGAGGCTGTTGGTATGGCAAAGCATGCCCATACTGTTGGTGCTGATGCCCTGCTTGTCGTCGTCCCTTATTACAACAAACCGACGCAGGAAGGTCTGTACCGTCATTTTATGACGATTGCAGACGCGACTCCCCTGCCGATATGGCTCTATTGTATTCCGGGTCGGTCGGTAGTGGACGTTGCTCCTGCGACGATGCAACGCCTTGCCGCACATGCCAATATTGTCGGCACGAAAGACGCAACGGCGGATCTCGCGCGGCCAATCGTCATGCGTCGCGTTACAGGAAAGCCTTTCAATCAGCTTTCTGGTGATGACAACACTGTATTGTCCTTTCTCGGCGCAGGCGGGGACGGGTGCATCGGTGTTACGTCAAATGTTGCACCCCATCTTTGCGCCCAGATGCATACTGCCTGGCAGGAAGGTCGCTTGCAGGACGCAATCGCTATTCAGGACCGTTTAAGTCCGTTGCACGATGCTATGTTCCGGGAAAGCAACCCGGGACCTGTAAAATACGCTTTGTCCAGACTGGGGTTGTGCACACCAACGCTGCGCCTTCCTTTGGCAGAGCCTCTTGAGGCGACAAAGCAGATGGTTGATGTAGCCTTACGCTCCCTTGAACTTCTGGATTGATACGGGGATATGGCCGGAAAGAAGACAAAAAGCGGAATGATTTCACACGGAATCGCCGCGCAGAATCGGAAAGGCCGATTCAACTACACGATCCTTGAAACGACAGAGGCAGGCATTGTCCTGAAAGGGCCGGAGGTGAAAAGCCTGAGGCTCGGTCGTGCCACTATTACTGAAGCTTATGCAGCAGAACGGGATGGAGAGCTCTGGCTTTTTAACTCATACATTCCCGAGTATCAGGGAGGCGTACTTTCCCGGTTTGATACGCGCGCCGCGCGCAAGCTTTTGCTTCATCGTAAGCAGATTGATCATTTTCTGGGGGCAGTCAGCCGATCAGGATCTTCGATTGTCCCTTTGGACATACACTTCAACGACCGTGGTGTAGCCAAGGTTACTTTAGGGTTGGGGCAGGGACGGAAGAAAGAAGACAAGCGCCACGCGATCGCAGAACGTGACTGGCAGCGCGACAAGGCGCGTCTGGTTCGGAGTAAAGGCAAGGATTACTAGCCAACCCTTCTGCTTTCGAAGAGCGGGCCTTTAAAGGTTAGCAGACTGCCTGAAGTTGTTTGATATTCATGCATAAAAAAGGGCCGCTGCAAAAGTGCAGCGGCCCTTTCTCAGGAGTAGATCCTAGGATCAGTCGACGCTGATTGCAGCGGCTTCTGGACCCTTCTGGCCCTGAACAACCTTCACGTTGGTCGCCTGACCTTCGTTGAGGGAAGCAATGCCAGAACGCTCAAGAGCGGAAGCATGGATGAAAATGTCCTTGCCGCCGGATTCTGGCGTGATAAAGCCAAAGCCCTTCGTGGAGTTGTACCACTTAACGATGCCGCGAATTTCTTCAGACTGGGACATGTCAGGAGCCGGACGGCCCGGACGTGCTGCACCACCACCGAAACGGGGACCTGCGCCGCCACCGGCGAACGGTGCGCGGGGGCGGGGAGCTTCTGCAGTGCTTTCGTCAACGGAAATAACTTCCGCAACCTGACGACCCTTCGGGCCCTGACCAATGCGAACCGAGAGTGTTGCACCTGGGTTCACAGTGCTGAAGCCAGCTGTGGAAAGAGCGTTGGCGTGCAGGAAAACGTCGCCAGAACCGTCTGCCAGTTCAACGAAGCCGAAGCCCTTTTCGCCGTTGAACCACTTTACGGTTGCATTGATTTCCGGGCCTGATGCGAGGACGGAAGGGCCACCACGACGCGGAGCGCCGCCACCATAGCTGCTGCCACCGCCGCCGTAGCTGCTGCCACCGCCACCATAGCTGCCGCCGCCGTAGCTGTTACCGCGGTCGCCATAAGATGGCTGGGACATGAAGTCGTCGTCAAACCCGCCGCGGCGCGGTGAGTGTGAGCTGCGGTCGGTTCTGTTGTTTCTCAACGGTCTAATCCCGAGATCCTTGGGGCGCAGCGAAAGGTAATCCCCTCCCGCCACGTATTGAATAATTTCGAGGTGGCTGTTTAGCCTTTGCCTCAATGCAATCCCTAGCATGGTTCTTTTGCGACCTGCCAGATGAAACAGTCCTAAAAACGTAATCTCATGAGGAATTTAAAATGATCTCATGAAGGTGAAGTCATTTTTTGCTTTTGATCTGAGGAAATGACATAGAGATCATGTCGATGCCGGGGCGTGATTCCGGGTTAAAGAAGAGGCGTGCATGCAAACCAGAATTATACTTTCCTGTGGACTGCTGGCTCTGGCTGCAACGGCTCTCCCCGCTCAGGCAACACCCCTTCAGGATCCTTATGGTACCTGGACCATTCAGGGGGAAAATGACGCAGTTTCAACGCTTAAGGGTACTTCTGATCAGTACTACACGTCTGGTCTTCGCATTAACTGGACTTCGGGAACCGACAATCTTCCGGCTCCGATCGCAAACCTTAACCATTTTCTGATGGGCTCTGGTGTCCAGAGAATCAGTATTGGTTTGCAGCAGCTGATCTACACACCGCGTGCGACTCAGGATGCCAATCCACCTTCCAGCGACCGCCCTTATTCAGGTCTGCTGCTGGGAACAGTGAACCTGATTAATGATACGGATTTCTCCCGGACTGTCATGGGAATCCAGTTTGGCGCAATGGGGCCTGCAGGACTCGGACGTCAGGTTCAGAACGGATTTCATAATCTGATCAGTGATACGCCCAACAAGGGTTGGTCCCATCAGTTGGCAAACCAGCCCATTATGCAGATTCAGGCTGGCAGGATCTGGCGCTTCCCGGTCGCATCGCTTTATGGCGTTCACATGGATGTTCTGCCTGCTGCTTCAGGTGCTGCCGGCGATTATCGTACTTATGCTGATGTTGCGACAAATGTTCGCATTGGTCAGGGGCTGGATAGTGATTTTGGTAATGCGACCATTGGCCCGGGGCTTGATGGCACGGACGCATTCCGCGCAACCCGCCCGCTGGCTTGGTATTTCTACGGGGGTGTAGAAGGACAGGCTGTCGGTTACGACGCAACTCTTGAGGGCAGCACTTTTCGCCCCAATGCACCTCATGTTGGCAAAACGTGGGATGTGGGTGAGATCCATGCAGGTTTCGCTGTGATGTGGCATGGTATGCGCCTGTCCTACAGCCAGAACTGGCAGACTGCTCAGTTCAAGACGCAGAAGGCTGGCCTGTTTAATTACGGATCCGTCAAGCTTTCTGTAAAGTTCTGATGCCTGTGCAGCGCCAGTATTGGGTGGCGCTGCTTTCCCCTCAGTCACTCTGAGGGGGAATTTCCCGATCTCTTACCGGGGCGCCCAGCAGGTATCCCTGTACTTCTTCGCAACCATAAGTATCAAGAAAAGCCATCTGATATTCGGTTTCGATGCCTTTGGCGCAGCATGTGATATTCAGTGATCGTGTAAGTCGCAGGACGGCGCGCATAATATCGTCCACGCGCATATTTTCCCCCAGTCCCTGCATGAACGATCGGTCCAGCTTGATCTGGTCGAGTGGAAAATTACTCAGCCTTTCAAGCGAAGCATAGCCACGCCCGAAATCATCCAGTGCGATCCGTACGCCCATAGCACGTACACGAGCCATTTCTTTATGGGCAATGGCCGGTGGTCCGAAAGGGCTGCACTCTGAAAGTTCGATCTGGAGGCGCTCGGGCGCAAGGCCTGTTTCTTTCAGGACTTCCGCGACTAGGGAGGAGAGGCGCTCGTTGACCAGCCAGACGGGTGAAACATTCACGCAGACCCGGAGATCGTTTCTCCATCGCGTTGCTTCTTTACAGGCGGTTCTCAGGCTCCAGCCATCCAGCTGCTCAATGATGCCAGCTTCTTCTGCGCATTGGATAAAGAGCTCTGGGGTGACTTCGCCAAAGCCAGGCCTGTTCCACCTCAAGAGGGCTTCATGCCCGATAATATGCTGGGATGTAGTTTCAACGATAGGCATCCAAGTCAGGAACAGCGCATCATTTGTCACTGCGCGTGACAGATCTTGTTCCAGACTGGAGAAGGTCTGAAAGCGCGTCGTGATTTCCTTCGTGGCACGATAATCATGACCGCCGCCAAAGCGGTTTGATTCTGCCAACGCTGCACGTGCTTCCAGAAGAAGTTCTTCGGCATTTTGATTGTCAGCCGGAAACATTGCCCAGCCCACTGACAGCGTGAAAGGAAGCTGTCCTGCATCGATGGAAATAGGGGTGACTGTGAGCCTCAGAATGGAATTGACCAAGGACTTGGTATTGATGGCGCTATAGCCCAGTGGCGTCATGATCATGAAATGACTACCACCCAGATAACCGAGAAAGCTCTCATCGGGCAGCAGTTGCTTCAGTCTCTGCACAACTTCATCAAGAATAATGTCCGCATTTTCCCAGCCATGGCGCTCATTTATGAGGGTAAGATTGGAAAGGTTAAGTTTGATAAGTCCGAAATTTACTGGCTTTTCATTTTTCTTTGCTTGTGCGGTCATCGTTTCGAGCGCGCTATAGCTTTCGGTTCTTCCCGCGAGCGCTGCGCGATTAACTATATTGCTCACCAAAGAATTCGTCGGAGGCAGAATTTCTTGTGCACAAAGGACGATATCGTTGATGACTTCAGGTGTGCACGCGCTAACTGTGTTTCCCAGCGCACTGAAAGCGATAACAAAGCCATACGGAAGTTTGTCTTCGTCGCTTGAAAATGCGGCGCTCGTCAGAGGGAGGGCGAGTGAGGACCAGTCACTGCCAATTTGCGTTGTTTTGGGAGATGTGAGGTCTGTCAGCGTTTTCAGAAAACTGTCGGTAATGAATTCCGGAGGAATTTTTCCTGTTCGCGACGTTTCCAGAAAATGACCCTCAGGGTTTTTCCTTAAAATAAAAGCAGCAGAATGGCCTGTGGTCTGAATGACAATTCTGAGGAAGGATTTTTCGATATTTTTCTGTTGTTCGGAGGTCAATGAATTGGTTTCCGCTAAAGAATTTTTCGCAGGAAAACTCATGTTAAATTACCCACAAAAATGCGGCCCATGAGCCTTTTGTTTATTAAGAAAAGTAGTATCAATTTCTTAGCACAATTCCTCTATCTATCCGGAAATGAGGAGTCTGTCTGGGTTTGAGCGATCAAACAGATCGAGAAGAATTTTAAGAGCTGATCCGCGTTCGCCTTTGAGATCAGGATCATTTGATAGTTCTCGTCGACTATCCTGACTCATCGCCGTTATTAAAAGGTTAAGCCTTGGCCCGGTAGCAAGGCGAAACCCTGGAAGGCCGGACTGTCTGCTGCCGGCCAGATCACCACCTCCTCGAATACGGAAATCTTCGTCAGCGATCACGAAGCCATCTTCAGTATCACGTAAAAGTGACAGGCGGCGTATAGCGGTTGCGGTGCTCTCACTGTCGTGGAGGAGAAGGCAGAAAGACTGGATTGCGCCACGTCCAACGCGCCCCCGAAGCTGATGAAGCTGGGCCAGCCCGAAGCGTTCTGCGTGTTCGATCACCATTACGGAAGCGTTTGGGATATCGACGCCAACTTCAATGACTGTTGTGGCAACCAGTATGCGCGTCTCGCCAGAGCGGAAGGCTTCGAGGCTGGCCTGCCGAACGCTAATATCCTGCTTGCCATGTGCAAGCCCGATGATCGGACCGAAGCGCTTTGTAAGCTCTGCCCATCGGTCCTCCGCTGCGGCTGCTGCCTGTGTCTCACTGTTTTCAATCAGGGGGCAGACCCAGAAGATCTGGACGTTTTTTGAAAGTGCACGAGCGATTCCCCCCAGGACATCCTCAAGAGCTGCCATGTCATGGAGGGTGGTCTTGATGGGGTGGCGTCCTGCGGGCTTGGCATCCAGTCGGCTCACACTCATTTCGCCCCATTCGGTGAGTTGTACCGTTCGCGGGATGGGTGTTGCTGTCATGACGAGAATATCTGTCATGGTCCCTTTGGAGCCGAGTTTCATGCGTTGCTCGACGCCAAAGCGATGCTGTTCGTCAATGACAGCAAGCCCAAGATCAGCGAATGCGACGCCCTCCTGAAACAGGGCATGTGTGCCAATGGCGATGCGCGCCGTGCCGTCCTCAATCTGGCGAAGGGCCTCGCGGCGTGCCACTCCTTTGACGTTGCCGCTCAGATAGATGCAGGTGGTTGGACATAACCTCGATAGCGTTTCGAAATGCTGTCGCGCCAGGATTTCTGTGGGCGCCATGAGTGCGGCCTGATATCCTGCCTCTACGGCCTGTAGCATCGAGACCATAGCCACCAGCGTTTTTCCGGCTCCCACATCGCCTTGAAGAAGGCGCATCATGGGCTCCGTAGATGCAAGATCTTTCGAAATTTCGGTGATGGTTCGGGATTGTGCGGCCGTGGGCTTGTGACCAAAGCGCTCCAGTAATTCACGCCGAAGGGACCCGTCTCCTTTGAGGCTTCGGCCTGGACGTTGGCGGGCTTTGAGGCGGGCTAGCCCTAAGCAGAGCTGGTCCGCGAGAAGTTCATCTGCTGCCAGACGCGTCTTGGCCCGCTCACAGATTGATTCCCACGCAGCCTCAACAGGAATGATTTCTGGCGAGTGGAGAAGCTTAAGCGCCTCTGAAAAGCCCGGCCAGCGGCGCTTTTTTACAAGCGGTTCGTCCTGCCATTCGGGGAAATCGGGTAGCAGGGCCAGAGCCGCCTTCATGGCTTTGCGGACGGTGTAGGGAAACAGGCCTGCAGTGAGTGGCCATACGGGCTCAAGAAATGGAAAATTCCCGCGCTTGTTCCATTCCATCACGTGGTCAGGCTGAGGCATCGTCATGGCACCCTGAAACCAGCCGGTTTTACCGGAGACGATCAGTTCCGCGCCTTTGACTGGTGCGGGCATGTTGCGTGTCTGGAAGAAAACCAGGTCGAGAGTTCCAGTATCGTCTTCCGTACGGATGATGCTGGGCTGCCCCGGTCGCGTTGCACGCCTGATGGACAGGACACGCACACGCGCCGTAAGAATTTCTCCGGGAGCAATTTTCTCCGCCTGCGAGATTGAACGCAGCGGTCTGCGGTCCACGATCCGCTCCGGGAGCGTGAACAGCAGATCCAGAACCCGCCGCCCACCGGAGATCTTCTCCAGAAGGGTTGCATGCCGCGGGCCGACACCCGGAAGGGACGTCAGAGGGGCAAGTAGTGGGGCGAGTTCGTGAGACGTAAGGCTGGACGACATTGCTCTTAAGGTGTTCCCCAAGGATCCTTCGGGCTGACAGGGCGTGGATCGGACGGTATAGGGTATCAGCACAATGGAACAAAACGAAACCACATCGCTCGCTGGCAATCAGACCTCCACCATGGATGCCCCTGATCGCCCGGTTCTTGGTCCTACTGTTTGGGGTGTTCCGGAGGGCAGTGTGGCGCTCCTCCTGCGGCAGCGTCTGGCTGAGCACGAGGGGATTTTGCTGCATGTCGCGCGTGACGACGCGGCTGTCGCCTCTGTCGCGGACATGCTGGCGTATCTTGCGCCGGAGGTTGATGTTCTGCGTCTGCCGGCCTGGGACTGCCTGCCCTATGATCGTGTTTCGCCCAATACAGCTCTCGTAGCCGAGAGAGTCGGTACGCTCACAAGGCTGCTGGAGCCAACGAAGGCACGGCGGATCGTACTCACCACTGTTCATAGCCTTGTGCAGCGCGTCCCGCCGCGAGCTGCTTTTCGTGGGCAATCAATCAGTGTCTGCGTCGGAGAGGCGCTGGATCAGTCCATGCTGATCGAGATGCTTGTGGCCAATGGCTATAATCGCGTCGATACCGTGATGGAGGCAGGCGAATTCGCGACACGGGGTGGAATTTTCGATCTTTTCCCAGCCGGAGAAAGCGATCCGATCCGTCTGGATCTGTTCGGTGACGAAGTCGAAAATATCCGCGCATTTGATGTCACGACCCAGCGTTCGACTGAAAAACTGGCACGCTTTGAACTGCGGCCGGTATCCGAATTTGCGCTAGGTCCGCAGAGCATCAGTCGCTTTCGGACCGGGTGGCGTGACACCTTTGGACCGGCCGCAGCGTCAGACACGATTTACGAAAATGTATCGGATGGGCGGCGTTATCCGGGGCTCGAGCATTACCTTCCACTGTTTCATGACGGCGACGGCATGCAGATGGAAACGCTGCTGGACTACCTGCCAAACGCTGCAATCAGCTTTGACGCGCAGGTGCCCGATATCCTGAAGGCCCGCCTGGAGATGATCGCTGATCATTACCAGGCCCGACGTGCACCCACCCGCGACGGCGAAATGCCCTACCGTGCGCTACCACCGCATCGGCTGTATCTGGATCGTCATAGCTGGGACGCCATGCTGGCCGATGTGCCATCTGTTGTGCTGAACACATTTGCCAAACCCGATACGTCGATCGGGATTGATGCGGGTAACAGGCCCGGGCCCTTGTTTGCCAGGGCGCGGGATGGCTCACGTGAAGGGATGTTTGAAGCCTTCGGCGTGCAGGTCAAGAACTGGGCACAGTCTGGGCGTCGTACGTATGTAACGGCGTGGAGTCGTGGGTCGCGTGAGCGTATTTCACATCTGCTGCAGGAACATGGTATCGCCGTCGAACTCTATGACGACTGGCCCTCTGCTGCAGGCATGAAACGGGGCGTTGTCGGGCTCCTTGTTCTGGGTCTTGAGCGGGGATTCGTCGCTGAGCGGCTATCATTCGTGTCTGAGCAGGATCTGCTGGGGGAGCGCATTTCCAGGCCGCCCCGCCGCCGCAAGAAAGCCGAACACTTCATTTCTCAGGTGGGCGAAATTGCTGATGGCGATCTCGTTGTGCATGAGGATTATGGCATCGGGCGTTATGTGGGCCTTGAAACGGTTACAGAAGGCCGGGTCGTGCATGATTATCTCGCCATCCTCTACGATGGTGAACAGCGACTCCTTCTGCCAGTCGAAAACATTGAACTGCTCAGCCGCTTTGGCTCCGAGCAATCTGGTGTAGC
>Ga0157363_1003439_pt1 | contig 14311 bp, 13 predicted proteins | sample AttsexASBM1_FD_111477 | JGI IMG/M metagenome (GOLD analysis project Ga0157363, IMG submission 111477) | Fungus gardens microbial communities from leaf cutter ant in Ribeirão Preto, State of São Paulo, Brazil - Atta sexdens ASBM1 | ecosystem: Host-associated > Fungi > Mycelium > Unclassified ...
CAAAATGAGTGAAGCCCACAAGCTTCTTGTTCTTGCCGGTGATGGTATCGGCCCGGAAGTCATGCGTGAAGTTGCACGGATCGTGCACTGGCTGGACGCAAACCGTGGCCTGAAACTGGACATTACGGAAGAACTCGTTGGCGCGGCTTCCCTTGCTGTCCATGGCGTTCCTATCCGTGATGAGGTTATCGACCTTGCCCGGAAGTCTGATGCAGTTCTGTTCGGGTCGGTTGGTGATCCTGCCTGGAGCCATGTCGGGTTCGACAAGCGCCCTGAAGTGGCCATTCTGAAGCTGCGCAAGGAGCTTGAGCTTTTTGCAAATCTTCGTCCGGCCCAGCTTTTTGATGCATTGATTGATGCGTCTGCCCTGAAGCCGGAAGTGGTGCGCGGTCTGGATATCATGATCGTCCGTGAGACGGTCGGTGGTATCTATTTTGGTGAGCCGCGTGGCATCGAGACGCTTTCGGATGGCTCCCGTCGCGGGATCAACACGGAAGTCTACACGACGTCCGAAATCGAGCGTGTTGCCCGCGTTGCTTTCGAGATGGCCCGTCAGCGCGGAAACAGTGTCTGCTCCGTCGAGAAGTGCAATGTGATGGAAAGCGGCCTCCTGTGGAAGGAAGTCGTCACCGATCTGCACAAGCGCGAATATCAGGATGTGGAACTGTCCCACATGCTGGCCGATAACTGCGCCATGCAGCTCGTTCGCAACCCGAACCAGTTTGATGTGATCGTTACGGGCAACCTGTTCGGCGACATTCTGTCCGATCTGGCCTCCATGCTGACGGGTTCGCTTGGTATGCTGCCGTCTGCAACACTTGGCATTGTCCGTGAAGATGGTAAGCGCAATGCACTGTACGAGCCGATCCATGGCAGTGCGCCGGATATCGCTGGTAAGGGCATTGCAAACCCGCTGGCGCAGATCCTCTCCTTCGCGATGCTGCTGCGGTATTCGCTGAACCGTGCGGACGATGCGGATCTGATCGAAAAGGCAGTGTCCAACGTGCTGGCCAGTGGTCTGCGCACGGCGGATATCATGTCGCCGGGGATGGCACGTGTTGGCACAGATATGATGGGCCAGGCTGTCGTTCGTGAAATGGAGAAGCTGGCCTGATATTTCAGGAAGGCTGACGTGTGAAAAGGCCGGATAGCTCCTCAAGGGGTTATCTGGCTTTTTTTATGTCAAAAACTCACCTCTCACCTGCAGATGGACTGTGGTCAAATGCCTATGGAGAGCGGTAGGGTTCCAGCGCGATAAAGCCCATCAGGAACCCATCATGTCTTTCATTGCCGACCGTCTGAACCGTATCCTGCCGAGCCAGACGATTGCGATTACGCAGAAAGCCCGCGCCCTGAAGGCGGAAGGCCGTGACATCATCAGCCTTTCCGCAGGCGAGCCGGATTTCGATACACCCGACTTCGTTAAGCAGGCTGCCATTCGCGCCATCCAGAACGGCGAGACGAAATATACGGACGTTGCTGGCACGATGCAGCTCCGTGAAGCAGTCGCTGCCCGGCTGAACGCTGATTTCGATCTGGATTACCGTGCTGAGGAAATCTGTGTTTCGACTGGGGGCAAGCAGGTCATTTATAATGTGATGGTCGCGACCCTGAACGCAGGTGATGAGGTCATCATTCCGGCTCCCGCCTGGGTGTCTTACCCTGATATCGTCTCGTTAGCGGACGGAACACCGGTTGTGATTCAGACAACAGCTGAAAACGGTTTTCGCCTGACGGCTGTCCAGCTGCGCGCTGCCATTACGCCGAAGACGAAATGGCTGATGCTGAATTCGCCCTGTAATCCGACAGGCGCCGCATACGACGAGCATCATCTCAAAGCGTTGACTGAGGTTCTGCTGGAGCATCCGCATGTGTGGATCCTGACAGACGATATGTACGCCAAGCTGATGTATGAAGGCGCGGTTGCCAAGACGTTCGTTCAGGTCGAACCGCGTCTGCGGGACCGGACGGTGACAATGAATGGCGTGTCCAAGGCCTACGCCATGACTGGCTGGCGGATTGGTTTTTCCGCGGCTCCTGTTGAACTGACGCGCCAGCTTATCAAGCTGCAGGGACAGAGCACGAGCAATCCATGTTCCATTGCTCAGGCTGCGGCCAAGGAAGCAGTTTCAGGCCCGCAAGATTTCATTGGGGAAATGGTGAGTGTTTATGAGCAGCGCCGCAATCTCGTGGTGTCCATGCTCAACGAAGCGCCCGGCCTGAGCTGTGCCAAGCCGGAAGGCGCGTTTTACGTCTTCCCATCTATCGAGGGAACGCTTGGTAAAACGAGTAAGGGCGGCCATCTGATCGACAGTGACGAGGCTTTTGTGACGGCGCTTCTCGATGAAACGGGCGTGGCGGCCGTTCATGGGAGTGCTTTTCTGACGCCCGGGTATTTCCGGATTTCGTATGCCACCAGCACGGAACTTCTGAAGGAAGCCTGCACCCGTATCCAGCAGTTCTGTCAGGGCCTGTCATGACGTTTCGTATCGCATCCCGTCTGGCAACGCTTCCCAAGCCTGCGACCATTGCCATGGCCGCGCGGGCCCGTGAACTACGGGCCGAGGGCAGGGACGTCATTTCCCTAGCACTGGGGCAGCCGGATTTCCCGTCACCGCCGGAAGCTATCGAAGCGGCGTATGCGGCTGGTCTGGCGGGGGATACGGGATATCCGCCTATCCCCGGCCAGAAGGCGCTGATCGACGCCATTATTCAGAAGTTCCAGCGTGATAATGAGATCGCTGCGACACCAGACCGGATCATGGTCGCGAATGGCGGCAAACAGGTTATTTATAATGCTTTTGCAGCGACGCTTGAGGAAGGTGATGAAGTCATCGTTCCTGCGCCGTACTGGGTGAGCTACCCGCTGATCGCGCGCATGCTCGGTGGGAGGGCTGTAGAAGTCGCCTGCCGGGAAGAAGATGGCTTCCGTCCTGACCCGGCGGCCATCAAAGCTGCGATTACCTCCAAAACCCGCTGGCTTGTGCTGAATTTCCCCAACAATCCAACGGGAGCCATTCTGGAACGCAAGGATCTTGAGGCGATTGCCGATGTCCTACGTGAGGCTCCGCATGTTCTGATTATGTCAGATGAAATCTACGAGCATCTGACATTTGACGGCCGCAAGCATCTGTCTCTGCTTCAGGTGGCTCCGGATCTGGCGGATCGTATTCTCGTCATCAACGGGATGGCCAAAGCCTATGCCATGACGGGATGGCGTGTTGGGTTTGCCTGTGGCCCGGTGCCGCTCATCAAGGCGATGATTGCCGTGCAGGGCAATACGACATCTGGTGTCTGCACGCTGGCGCAGGCGGGTTCTGTTGCCGCTCTGGACGGTGGCTTGGAGCGCATTGAACAGATGCGTGAGACCTATCAGCGTCGGCGCGACAAGATGGTGGCTGCCCTTCAGGCAATCCCCGGTCTGACCTGCGCTATTCCGGAAGGTGCGTTTTATGTCTATCCGGGTGTTGACGCACTTCTCGGTGGCACGTCCGGCGGTGGACGTGTTCTGAACACGGATGTGGATTTCGCCGAAGCGCTTCTTGACGAGGCCTATGTCGCCACCGTTCCCGGAACCGCCTTCGGATACAGCCCGTATCTGCGTTTGTCCTGTGCGGCGTCATATGAACAGCTTGCGGAAGCTTGCCAGCGTCTGGCCGGGTTCGTGAAAGCGATTCAGAAACTCTGAGAGGCATGGACGGAGACGGAGCGGAATGTCAGAATTAGAACCATGACACAGACAATCCCTCCGTTCTCTGACCTGTCTTTTCCTCGCCCTGACGAAGCATCCCTGAAGGCGCGGTATGACGATATTGCGCTCCTGCTGGATCAGGGGCGCTCCAAGGATGCCGCGCAGGCTTTCGATTTTGTACGCCGCGAATATGAATCCTGGGCGTCACACGTCCACCTTCAGTTCTCGCGCAATACGCAGGATGAGCAGGCGAAGGCAGATCGTGATTACGCGGATCGTCTGTCGCCGATCGCGACTGACCATGAAGTCACCATCAAAAAGCGCCTTCTGGCAGACCCGGATCGTGAGGCGCTGGAAGCGCTGGTTACGCCGCATGTGGTGCGCCTGTGGGAAGCCGATACAACGACGTTCGATCCGCGCATCAGTACAGATCTGGAAGAAGAGGCGCGCCTGACGGGCGAGTACACGGCCCTTCTGGCCTCAGCAAAGATCCCATTTGATGGAAAAGTGCTCAACCTTTCCGGTCTGGTGCCTTACTTGCAAGGGCCAGACCGTGAGATGCGGTATGCGGCCGAACAGGCCCGCTGGGCATTTTTCGAAGAGAACGGTGGGGCACTCGACACCCTCTATAGCCGCCTTGTTGAATTGCGTGACCGTATGGCGAAAACGCTGGGGTTCGAGAATTATATCGAACTCGGTTATCGCCGGATGCGCCGGACGGATTATGGCCCTGAGCAGGTTGCAGCCTTCCGTGAGAAGGTCCTGAGTTCCGTCACGCCGCTTGTTCAGTCTTTGCTGGAACGCCGTCGTCTGAAAATGGGCTGGGACAAGGTCTGGGCCTGGGACGAGGCGCTGATTGACCTTCAGGGCAATCCGAAACCCGCCGGCGATCACGATCTTCTGGTCTCCCGTGCAGAAGGCATGTTCCGGGCGCTCGATCCCAAGGGCGAAATGGGCGATTTCTACGTTCAGATGCGCGATCTCGGGTATCTGGATCTGAAAAACCGTGATGGCAAAGCAGGCGGCGGGTTCTGCACGTCTTTTCCAACCATTGGCAGCCCCTACATCTTCGCCAATTTCAACGGCACACATAACGACATTGGCGTTTTCACCCATGAAATGGGTCACGCGTTCCAGAACTGGAACAGCCGCGGTCAGGACTGGGTTGATCAGCTCTGGCCAACCATGGAAGCGGCAGAAATCCATTCCATGGGGCTGGAATTCCTCACATGGCCGCAAATTGACGCGTTGGTGGAGGATGGAGCCGCTGACCGGTACCGCCGGATGCACCTGATCGATGCCCTGTCGTTCTTCCCTTATGGCGTCTGTGTCGATCATTTCCAGCATGAGGTCTATGCCAATCCGCAAATGACTGCAGCGGAACGGCACGAAACCTGGGCTCGTCTGGAAAAGATGTACATGCCATGGCGGGACTGGGGCGATCTGGCCTATCCAGCCAAGGGTGGTCGCTGGCAGGCTCAGCTTCATATTTACCGCCTGCCATTTTATTACATTGATTACGCGCTGGCTCAGTGCTGTGCACTTCAACTGTGGCTTCGCTCCCGAATGGACAAGGAAGGCACGTTTGAAACCTATCGGAAGCTCTGCTCCGAAGGTGGCTCAAAGCCGTTTGCACAACTAGTCGCAGATGCCGGACTGGTGTCACCTTTCGAGGACGACGCATTGGCAGAAGTTGTGCATGAGGCCGAGCAGGAACTCGGAATCTGAAAGCTATTTCTGGCTCCGAAGGCATTTCCGGAGCCAGAAAACAGTATCAGCCGCGGCTGTTCCATTCTGAAATCAGGTCCAGCACGGCCTGAGGGGACATGCTGCGGGCGTTCCCAAGGGCCTTCGACCCGTCGCCGTTCAGGGCCTTTCCATCCGGTGTCACGATAATAACAGTTGGGACGGCCTTAATTGTCACGCCATACTTCTGGGCCAGATCCAGATTGGTATTGATGCGGCCAACATTGACCGGAACAATCACGAACTGACTGTCGAGCCATGCCTTGGCATCGGGTAGTGCGAAAATGCCGGACAGCATTTTGCAGTCCGGGCACCAGTTTCCACCAAAATCGATAAGTACCTTGCGCCCGGTTTTCGCGGCAAGAGCAAAAGCATCCTTGACCTGAGCCTGAGCAACAGACGTGTCCGGATAAGGGGTCGCAACAGGGGGAGCAGATGTTTCGCTCAGATGTGGTGCTGGTGTCGTTGCGGCCTGGGCTGCAAGTGGAGCAGAGAGCGCCAGACCCAGTCCGGCAGCGGCGAGAAGGGAAACGCGCATAAAAAAGGCTTTCATTGAAGGAATGGACTGCATGACATAACGCAGTCTTGCAGAAAAACGATTAAAGCTGAACTCAACCTTAAGGTCATGTTCTTGATGAAGTCCAAAACGTCTTCTCAGCCACAGAAGGCTGTTCCGGAAGTCAGTATTGTTGAAACGCTCCTGCGAACTGTTGGCCTGGTAGGCCTGACACTCGCATTCGCTGCTGTATTCCGTTTCTGGCACCCTACGCTAAAGCTGGTGCAGATGGTTGCGGCTACACATGCGTGGCAGTGGCTCTACACGTTGTTCCATGTCGACTCCGCGCTGGGCCGGGAACAGATGATCCTGATCGGGATCATCGTTTTCTGCTTCTGCGCAGCGCTGATTGTTCAGATAGCGGTGCTTTCTCTTATCAAAGTGATACGCAGCAGATCATAGAGTTTCTGAAGAAGCTTTGCGCAGGCCGGAAGCCGCTACCAACAGCCATGAAATCATCAGCAGCGTGCCGCCGTAAGGTGCGATCCGCGCGACGGATAACGTGCCGATCTTCAGATCAAAGAGTGCGTATAAGGTTACCGGCGTACAGAACAGCACTGTCCCTATCACCATGATGACACATGCCAGACGGGCGAGACGCTGACCCAGCAAAGGCGCGCCAAGCGTAAGGGCACAAAGCGCAATGGCGTGCCACATCAGGATTTCAACACCTGTATGGAGAACGGTTCTGCCATTTGGGACAGCAAAGGCCGTGTCGGGCAAATGCGATGCCAGTGTCCCAAGAACGAGTCCTATTGTGCCTCCGAGTGCACCTGAAACGAAGCAGAGGCGGAAAATGCCGGAAAGGGCAGGGAGGCGAGGATTTGCGGACATGCGCCGAATGTACCATGAAGTGTTCCGGAACATGAATGGACCGTTTTGAACGCGGGGCCATTCACCCGTAGTGGCCGGGAGCATTTTCCCGGTCTCACAGATGAAAGGACTGTCTCTTCATGAGAGCCACCGCACGTTTTGCCGCCTTTGCGTCCCTGAGCCTGTTTGCTGGTCTTGCAGCCTGCAATGCACCGGATGCGCCGCCAGCTCCTGCTCTGCCTTCTGCGGCTTCGACTTATACGCTGTCCACCGCAGATGCTGCTTTCCTGCAGCAGGTTGATGCCATGGATCTGACGCAGATCAGTATCGCCAACCTTGCTGCGACGCACAGCAACAGTGATGTCGTGAAGGCTTTTGCATCCACGGTTGTTAGCGATCACACGACAAACCGCAAGGCTGTTGCAAAGATTGCCACGGATTCCCACCTGACAGTAACGGACAAGCTGAACGCTGGCGACGAAGCGCATGTTGCGACGTTTGGTCATCTGTACGGCGCATCTTTTGACCGTGTTTTCCTGAGCGAAATTAAGAGCGTTCAGACGCCAGCTCTGACATCAGCACTCACCACGGCGACACAGTCGGGCGGGACGGCAGACATCAAGACCCTGGCAGGTGACACGACGAAGATGCTGAAAGATCACACGACTCGGGCAGGTGATCTGAGCGGTGCGAAGACAATCAAGGGCCATCACCATCACTTTGGCCGTCACTAAATAGAGGGTTGCCCGGATGAGCATTCGGCTTGATCGTATCGTGACCCGGGGTGGAGATCAGGGACAGACGTCTCTTGGGGATGGTTCGCGCGTCTCCAAGGATTGTGCCCGGATCGATGCCATGGGGACGGTCGATGAGCTGAACGCTCTTCTGGGGATTCTTGAATACTATGTGCGGAAACACGGGAATACTTTTAATATTTCCGCTGATATTCGCCAGATACAGTCCTGTCTATTTGATCTGGGCGCAGACATCTGCATTCCGGATCCTGCTCGACCATCCAGTCTGACGGATAAGGCTGTGGCTTGGGTCGAAGGCTGTATTGAGCTTCTCAGGGTGTCACAGCCTGAACTTCGCAGTTTTATACTGCCTGGTGGCTCCCTGATCTCGGCCCATGCGCATCTGGCCCGGACGGTCACGCGCCGGGCAGAGCGCAGCCTGATTTCTCTTGATCCTGTCCCCGCAGAGGGGATCCGGTTTCTGAACCGACTATCGGATTATTTCTTTGTTCTTGCGCGTCACGCCAATGATGACGGTGCGGGAGACGTGCTCTGGCAACCGGGACAGTGGAAATAAAGAAACACGAATACAGTTCTATTGTTTTGATGACAGGCCATCTCAGACCTGATAGAAGACCGTTGTCTGACAAAACGGGTCATTTATGAATTCCGTGAATGCCGACTCTCAATTTCCTTGCCAGGACACGTCTCGCTGATCGGCCCATGGGCTTTTTCAGTCTCTCTGTCATTCAGGGAGGGCGTTTCTGTTGGGAAACACAGCATAAATTTCATTATTATTGGTTGAAAAAAACAAAGAATGCAGGACGATCAGCAGGTTAGCGAAGACAAACTGCGGGAGGCGCTGGCTCGTCTAGGGTCAGGATCATCATCCCGTTCCCAGAAGCCCCGCCCGGTTACCCCGACGACAGAACGCCGCCGTCGCTTTGTGCGTGACGGCCAGGTTGTCGTTGAACATCAGGCAAGCCGTGGGTTCGCCCAGCGAAACACGGTTCCGGCTCAGGAAGACCAGGAAGAAATCGAGCGTCTTCGCCAGTCGGTAAAGCGTGAGCAGCGTCGTTGGGAAGAAGCCGAAAAAAGCCTCACGGAAATCCGCGCGCAACTCAAGGCTTTCGAGACGCGTGAAGCGCATGCCAAGATCCAGATTACGGAACTGAACCGGGACCTTCGGGACCATCAGGAGCAGATCCAGTCTCTCAAGGCCCAGCTTCATCAGGCTCGTGAGCAGGCGGCTGAAGCGGCCCGTCGCACACCGCGCCCCGTCGGGCGGCCACGCAAGGTCGCTGTTGAAGAAGACGTCATGGTTGCCGAAGAGCCGGTGCTTGCAGACGTTGAAGCGAACGAGCCAGAGCCCGTTCAGTGGTGGGTAAAGGCCTGATCTCTCAGGCCGCCGGGCGGCTGACGCGCCGCCCGAACCAGAACATCACACCCAGGAACACGACCCATCCCAGCCCGGATTGAAGCATCGCGGGCAGGCGAAGGGACAGTGTTTCGGTGCTGCCCGTGGCGCCGACAATGGCAGCCACGGCGACACCGACCAGACTTTCCCCAACAATAAATCCTGAAGCAATCATCGTTCCCTGATCCTTCGGGAAGCGACGAAGCATCCATCCCAGACCCGCACCAATTGCGATCGTGACGGAAACGTTTGCCGGCAGATAGATGCCCATGCCGACGGCCAACGGTGGCAAAGACATGTTACGGCGTTTCAGAAGTCTATCCGCAACGACCAGAACCACGCCGATTGCAGCGCCAATTTCCAGCATCAGCCAGTCAAGGTCATGGGTCAGAATACCTTTGGCAATAGCGGCCATCAGGGCAGGCTGCGGCGCAGCCAGTGCGCGTGTCGGGTCCATCCCGTCGCGAGGCATCGCGCCTACAAATCCATACGCCTGATAAAGTGTCTGGAGTACCCATGGAATGACTATCGCCCCCACGGCACAGCCAATCAGCAGGGCCACTTCCTGTTTCCACGGGGCGGCCCCAACAAGCTGGCCCGTTTTCAGGTCCTGAAGGTTGTCATTGGAAACGGCTGCAGACGCCGTAATGGCGGATAGAACAAACAGGCCAAAGGCAATGACCATGGGTCGTTGGTCAGGCGAGAGAACGCCACCGCTTTCAAGTCCCCACAGGGCAACTGAGATGGCGATGATGGCGATAATGCCAACGCCGGAAATCGGGGAGGACGAGGACCCGATGATCCCAGCCATATATCCGCAGGCACTTGCCACCAGAAAACCAAGGCCGAAACACGCAGTAATACCCAGAATGACAAGTGTCGCCATGGATGTGCCATGCGGCATGACGGGCCAGAGGAACTGAGTGAACAGTCCTGACAGGATCAGCGCGAGAATAATGCTCAGGCCAATCAGCGTGCGAGGGGCGAGATCGAGATCCGTTTCAGCCTGTGACGCTCGATGTTTGGCAGACAGCGCTTCCTTCAACCCCTGAGCGACCGGCCCCGAAAGCGCAAGCAGGGTCCAGATCGCGGCGACGGCGATCGCTCCAGCGCCCATGAAACGAACCTTGTGCAGCCAGAGGTCCGTCGTTGAAGCTAGCGGGTCTGCCACCGGGTTCAGGTGACCCAGAACTGGAATCATGACTCCCCAGGCCAGCAGAACGCCCAGCAGCATGGCAATGCCGCCCGCGATACCAACGAGATAGCCGGTTCCCAGTAGAGCCAGTGAAAAGCTGATATCGAGACGGAATGCCGACGCCCCAAAACTGGTGGCGGCCGAAACACCATCGGAAAGAACGCGGAGCCCGGACGTCGCAAAGGCGACGACCGCCGAAATAACTGTCCCTTTTGTCAGGGAACGGAGGCTCTCTGCGTCTCCTTCCGGAGAAGACGCTCGCAGAATTTCTGCGCAGGCGGTTCCCTCCGGGTAAGGAAGATCGGAACTACTGACCAACGCCCGACGCAAGGGGATAGTGAAGATCACCCCCGTCATGCCACCGGCAAGTGTCAGCAGAAGGGAGATGACGTAGGGAAATTCATGCCAGTACCCAACCATGATGAGGCCAGGGAGTGCTGCGAAGATGCAAGAGAGGCTTCCTGCCGCTGAAGCCTGCGTCTGGACCATGTTGTTTTCGAGCATCGTGCCGCCGCCCATGAGACGCAGCACGGCCATCGAAATGATTGTGGCGGGAATGGATGAGCCGAACGTCAGACCGATCTTCAGGCCCAGATAAACATTGGCTGCGGTAAAGACGAGCGTAATGAGCGCACCCAGAATGATGCCCCTCAAGGTCAGTTCGCGGCTGTCCATATATTTCATGATGGGGGCAATCCTGTGATGTCGCTTGAGTACGGGGGCATTACGCTGCAGGGCGCGGCTCTGCAACCATTCTTCAGAAAGCAAATGAAAGGCTGGACTGATAATACAGTCCGCTTTTCGCTCCGGCATTTTTCAGATCATGCGACGCAGCGAACCAAGCCACGACGTGAGTCCAGTTCCAGTGGCGGTTTACAGCCCAGGTCAGCAGACCGTTTGGTGCAACACCGACAAAATGACTGTGGAACTTCGGAAAATTATAGGCGGACGTGATTGAATACACCGAAGCCTGCGTGGTCTGCCGCCACAGGATCGGTGCTTTCACCCGAAGCGAGACCTTTCCATAAGAGCCGACGAGGATTGGAGACAGATTGATAAGGTTCGCGGCGCCGATATAGCCGGTGTAATCCAGATAGGGATTCTGGGGAGCAAATGGCGCACTGTAGGTGCCAACCGTTCCCTTCTGACGGGTCTCGTTTCCGCCCGAATACACGTCTGTCTGAACGCCAAAGAAAGGTTTGAACAGCAGGTCCGACCGTCTGTATCCGACGGTTGTATTCACAGAATACGCTGAGACCTGGCGGCGCGCCGTTGTGCCATAGGGCGTGAAATTACCCTGCTGCCACAGAACACCCAGTGCATATTCCAGTTGCTGCGCCGTTCCATACCAGCGAAAGCCAAGATTATTACGATTGGTCGCGCCGGTCACGGATTTGATCGCGGTTGAACTCAACGTCGGCACCGATCCCGTCTTTCCACCCAGATGAAAGCCAATCCAGAACAGATCCAGATAAGACTGGATACGCTGTTGGCCCAGATGAAAGGCTGGCACATCAACAGTTGTGTTGAAGCCATAAAGCCGCGTGTTCCAGTCCTGCGTGTCATGGAACATGGCTCGGGGAGCAATATTCGTGGCCACGAAGTCATACAGATCAAACCGGATATGCGGCAGAATCGCGTAGGCACGCGGACCGTTCCAGGTGATCTGGATATTGGGTGGCTCGCGGTCGTAAAGAACGTAAGACGGTGCATCGAGAAACTGCTGTCGCCCGAACATCAGGCCCGTTTTTGCCGTGCCAATGGTCTGTTTGTATTCAATGAAGGCCTGATGCAGATCCAGACGCTTCCGGTACGTGCTGCCATAGCTGTATCCGTTCCAGCCGGCGGCTGTTCCGTTCACGAGCTGCCCGAAAATGCGCCAGTGTTCCCCAAGGTGCAGGTCGGTACCGAACATGTTCCGTGTCACGAAACGCCCTGATCCCGGGTGCGGGATTGTTCCCAGCATCGGGTAGTCATTGTACCAGTTTCGCAGGCGGGTGCGTTCTGAGAGCGAGAGCCAGATGGTGCGTTCGTTGTTCAAGGCAATGAACTTCAGCGGGTCGAACAGATCGTCCCTATGGCTCTGGTTGCGCAGATAGGACCAGTCTTCCGCCCAAGGCGCCACACCATAACGGCCAACAGGACCAAAACCCGCGCCTTCGCCGTTTCCGCGATTGAATCCGCCCCAGCGCGGCTGTCGGCCAATAGGGGCGAGATTCTGACGAGTGGTCAGGCGTCTGGGCTGTTCCAGAAAGCCCGCATGAGGGAAGTTCTGGATCTCCGGGCGCTCTGCGTGATGAACCTTGATCCGTTCTTCTTTCGATGCCGAAACGTCAAGGGGCGCAGAAAGGGCTGAAGACCCAAAGCCTGCCAGACAGGCCAGGGTCATTTTCAGCGTGATGCGGGTTTTGACGACCGGTGAAAGAGGAAGGAAAAGGCCGTTACTGTGTCCGGCCACGGAATTTTACGACAGGAAGATGGGCGCGATTATAGTCCAGCTCCTCGCGCGTCAGCTGATAGCCGATTTCCAGCGTATAGGGATTGTCCTGAAGGTTCTTGGCCGCCGGAAGGTCAATCAGGCGAAGTTCCGTCCGTACCGTCTGGGCGCTCACATTGGGTTCAAGCTTGAACGTGTCTGTGAAGACCTTTTTGTCCACGATCTTTCCGTCATGCATGATGACGATAAAATAGGGAACGTCGATGCTGCTGCCTTCAGCCGCCGGGCCGCGTGTCAGGTTCATGGCAAGGCTGACGCGGGTCCGCACCATCTGTTCACCCTTCGGCCCTTTGGGGCCGCGTTGGCAGTCTCCAGCGATGGATGTCAGCTGGGCATGACTGACCAGGCTGCCAACATCCAGTCCACGTCCGTCATAGACGAACCTGTCAGAGGCTGCGCTCGGAATATCCGTAGCAGGGCAGGCAGGAGCGAACATGCCCGGATTGGATTCGTCGCACCCTGCCAGTGTCGAAAGCGCGACAACGGCAAAAGCCGGGACAAACAGGGACGTGGCAAGGCGCCGGAAGGCTGGCATCTGCTGTAGAAACTCCCACAAAGCGGCCCGGACGTTGCGACATGCCTCAATCCGGTCGATAATGGTCCTACATATCGAACTCCGCCCGCTTGGGGAACACCATGCCAGAACAGACAACTCTTGCACCAGAAAGTGCTGCACACCAGAAGACGCTCCGGGTCCTGCTCGCCGGCCCGCGTGGTTTCTGCGCCGGTGTGGATCGTGCGATCCGCGTCGTTGAAGAAGCCCTGCGTCGTTATGGCGCGCCAGTCTATGTGCGTCATGAAATTGTTCATAACCGCACCGTGGTCGAGGGATTGGAAGCCAAAGGCGCCATTTTCGTTGAAGAACTCGACGAAGTGCCAGCCGACGGGCACGTCGTTTTCTCGGCTCATGGTGTGCCGAAATCCGTGCCGGCTGAAGCGCAGCGCCGCAACCTGCTTTATCTAGACGCAACTTGCCCGTTGGTGTCCAAAGTTCATCGTGAGGCAGAACGTCATTTTGCTGGCGGTGGTCCGGAGCAGCTTCATATCCTGATGATCGGTCATGCCGGCCATCCGGAAGTCGTAGGCACGATGGGTCAGCTTCCTCCTGGGGCCGTGACGCTTATCAACGATGCCGAGGAGGCCCGCACGATCCAGCCGGAAGACCCGGCAAAGCTGGCGTTCATCACGCAGACGACGCTGTCCGTCGATGATACGGCTGAAATCGTTGATATTCTTCGCTCTCGCTTCCCGCTGATCGAAGGGCCGAAGCGCGAAGACATCTGCTACGCCACGACCAATCGTCAGGAAGCTGTGAAAGCCATCGCGCCTGAGAGTGATCTGGTCATTGTCATTGGTTCGCCGAACTCCTCCAACTCGCAGCGCCTGCGGGAAGTGGCAGAGCGTTCCGGTGCACGTCGTGCCCTTCTGGTGCCGAAGCTGGAAAACCTCGACTGGTCCGTGCTGGAAGGCGTGGAGACACTCGGTATCAGTGCTGGTGCGTCTGCTCCGGAAAGTCTGGTGCAGGAAATGGTGACGGCACTTGCTGCCAAGTACACGCTGAAGATTGAAGAGCGGATCGTGAAGGAAGAAAACATCAACTTCCGTCTGCCAGGTCCGCTTGCTGGTGAGGACAACTGAGATTTCATGGCCGTCTATACGGAA
>Ga0157363_1003440_pt1:0-12500 | contig 14305 bp, 6 predicted proteins | sample AttsexASBM1_FD_111477 | JGI IMG/M metagenome (GOLD analysis project Ga0157363, IMG submission 111477) | Fungus gardens microbial communities from leaf cutter ant in Ribeirão Preto, State of São Paulo, Brazil - Atta sexdens ASBM1 | ecosystem: Host-associated > Fungi > Mycelium >...
CATTGTTGCACAAAATAAATATTCACAAGTATTTCAAAATAAAAAGTATACATAAATACGTGCAATATATAGCAACTTAATTTAAAACACACATATATATATATATATATATATGTATATATATATATATATACGAATACAAATTCAACGTATATTTATATTTATACAAGTATGAGAAAGTTTCTATAAAACATAAATGAGTAAAGAGCATTATTTAAGTGGCACTACTCGTAACGTAGAGAGTTCTTATAATCAAATTCTCTGGGTTTAAATTCATCTAGTACATATATATCAAATTTTATTTTTATTATCTTTTGAAAGATAATAGTATGACAACCTAGAGATCCTCAGGTAAGAGATTGGACAGTGCTTTGACAACTTCTGATTGCATAAGATAGAATGAGATGCATGGATACCTTATTCTGTATTATGCAGAATCTCTCATTTTATCTTAAACATCAAATCCTAAAAAATATGATGAAACATACTGTGTTCAATTTTTTATTTCAGGATTTCTATAACATCTTCTTCTGAAAGGCTGTTCGGATCTGACGTTAAAAACTGTAGGGAGATCTCATATATCAATAAATATATTCAAAAAAGATCGCCGTGATAAGATACGAGAGACTGAAAAAAAGAAAGGTCACTTAGCCAAGGCAGGTCTCGATGTGCTTAATATTAAAAATTTTAAAGTTCACTTTAAATATTCTATTATACTACTCTCACAGTTAAATATTTGATGCCTTTGTTGAAACTCTAACAATTTTGTAACATTTTTTTCTTAAATGTTTTGTTTTTGAGATATTTTCCCAGTTCAATTCTTTTTTACTTATTCTATAGAAAGAGGATAGGGAAAATGATTTAGAATGTCAATTGTTAGGCAGGCATTGCTGGAATAAGTGTGGAGACCGTTTTATAATTGTGGCACACGTCTAAGAAAAATAAAATTGCGTACATTTAATATTTAATTTAAAAAATTTTATTTACTATGCAGAAAATAATCATATTATTTCCGATTATCAGTTATATATTTAAATATTGTGTTGATACTTAGAAATGTCACGCTACGTTAATACTCAGAAATACCTGGATACTTATGGAATTTCATATATTGCAAGTTGTAAATCGTTTCCTATGGTTTCCTATTATTTCTTGTCTTTCAAGACCGTCTCTGCGGACTTATTCTAACAATAGCCTGCCTAACAGTTAACATTCATCAAATAATTTTCCCTATCATCAAATAATTTTCCCTATATAGTAAATAAAATGTATCAAATTAAAACTCTGAAAATAAAATAGATTCTCTGAAAAATTTTTTTAAGAAAAAAATGTTACATAATTTTTTAGGGTTTCACAATAAATACAAATATTCAAATGAATCAAATAGCAAATATATTTGCTTTTAAATCGTTTTCTCTTTTAATATATTTCGGATAAAAAAATTAAATATCTAAAAAATATTATATTTATAAAATATTTTAATTTTAAATAATAAAACTTACAGAAGATCAAGAAACATGTTGTATATAGATTATAATAGCATCTTGTAATATTGCATATCTTTATAAATATTATTCAGTTTCAGATGGAAATTGAATAAAGGAAAGTCAGATAATATTTTGGACACTTCAGATTTTTCGAGATTTCACTTTGGGTGGCAAAAATTAATATACATAATGTAAAACATTATTTTTATACTAAAACACTTTTTTAATCGTATTTTTCTAAAAATAAAATTAAACAAGATATTTACATTTTTAGATGTTATTACATTTTCTTTTAAACTGAAGGGTGATATCAGGCAAAAATATTTTTAAAAACAGGATTTTTTTAAATTTAAAGTTTTTTGTGTAGATTCCACTAACATGGTCTGACCAGTGTATGACCAGTACTATCTTCTCTTTTTTTCCAATAGCTTTTAATCTATGACCTAATATCCTAATGTATATACTTTTCGGAAGAGAATATCGCTTACTCATCTTTTTTATTTGTTATTTCCTTATTTCTTATTTTCTTAACACTTAATATCATGCTTTCTTCTTTCTATTTGTCTCATATCTTCACCGTAGAAAAATATTCACCTAGAAAACACAGCTAGCAGTCAATAGCTAAGTTTCACTGACTACTTAGGCTATCCGATACCACTCATCACCTCATTATCCGATATCATTAGAATGGCGCACAACGAAAAAATAACGAGCAGTTTTAAAACAAGAAAGTTTTTAAATTCTCAATTTAAAGAATTCTGTATATTAATAATTCTGTATATTAAAATCGAAATTCGACTTAAATTTAATCATGTGACTAATTAGTGAAATTAACTGCTAAAATAAATAATAATTATACAATAAAATGTACAACTTATTAACAACATTGTCTTTACTTCTTCTCAATATACAGGAGTCTAAACTCTTATATGCATGTAGACATGTCAATGCCTCGATAAATGCTGCCACACGCGTCTAAAATTTTGAACAATTTTTATCTGATACTATCCGATCTTCCCCTAAATTTCAAAATTAGTCATGTTAATACAAAGATATTTATAAAAGATTATTATGAGTTTTCTTAATAGAGTTAAAAGGTATATACTTTTCTCCAGATTTATTTAACTCAAAGTTTTATTATTCTTCAATATCGAAGGAATACTTCTTTATTATTTATATTAAAGCAATTACTTAATGCTTTGCGAAATAATACTATTCAGATCTATTCAGGAAAATTGTAACACATCTTTACGTGCAATATTTCTTGAAAAACAGACTGCAATCTGCTATCACTCTTAAAAACGCAATCTTATCTCAAAAAATATTAAAATTAAAAAAAATATTTTTTTCAGTTAGATTATCATTTTGGTTCACAGCGCACACATCCTTGTTCTGAAATGACTTTGTTACGTCACGAAAAAGCTCCGATCTCTTTCCAGAGGAAATTATCATTAGAAGGGTCTCGGCCCCTCTTGTTGTTAAATTATTGGGGTCCAAGGGCAGTACGGACCGCTTCCTTTCTATTGTCAATGTGCTGCTGACTTCTCCGAGTATATTCGCATGCAAAGCTCCTCTAACTCCACTGTTTTATATCATTGCTTGAATAATTTTCAAGATTATAAAAAAAGTCGTCTGTCGTCTATTCAGAAATTTTGTACTATACGTTAATTATGCTCAATCGATTTTGTTAAAGCTTTTAATCAACGAATTTTGTGCATCTATTTCAGAAATATTCAACTGTCCCAAGTCAATTAGCTTGACTACAGTTACTTACATATATATTTTATATTGCGTCACTCACTTTTATAAAGCATTTTGGATTCTTTTCTTCTCAGCAGAAAATTTCCAGACGAATCTAATTACATATATATTCGATGTTGAAATTGCTTTCGTAAATTAAGCTTCGCGAATGTAACAAGATAAATAAGAATACCTTGGCACTCGTTAATTTTAAGTAGATAGACTTAACTTCGACTTTACCTTAATAGAAAATTTCATTTGACACTTAATCGTCGGGATATTGAATATTGGAAGTCGAGAAGTCGTGCAGTGAGAGCGATGACGTACCAAATTTTAATGAAAGATCAACTCGAAACTCGTTCGAGAATTTAGCATTGAGAAATTCCATCTCATGGTACTCGATATTAATTATTTTCGTGCATTTGGTATTATTTATTATTAACTCTCTTCGTACATAATGTAACGTACACGTATAATATTAATTTCTCGAAAATGTACGTTTCCAAAATAATATCTACGATTATTAATATCTTCGTCTTTAGCATCTTTTTAGAAACCTCCGTGCCGCTTCTATCTATCTGGATAGGCCCTTCTATCTACGAAAAGTATCGATTTTTCGATAACATACTTCGATGCGTTTAAGTTTTGGTGGAATCCGATACTCAATTCTTGCTTTTGGGTATCGCAACGAGAAAAATCGATAATACTACTACCATCTCTATATGCAAGTACGTAAAATCGGTTGCATTTACCGAACATGTAATGTTACGTTAATGTCGTCGCGGTTGCGCTTTCGCGCACGCACACGCACCTTTCGAAATCCTGATTAGTTAATGAAGTTAATAAGCGGTCGGGCGTGGCCCGTGGAACCCGATACGCGATAATGCAGGTAATGGCTATAATTTTTACTCGCCGCGTAGCGGTGGATTACGTTACTTTAATAAAACGGGGCGAAACGCTCGCGAGTGAAATGTAAGCGCGCGCGCGAATTCTGTACTCGTTCCATACAAAATAACCGATTTTACGAGTGCCCTTAGCATGATCAATAATTGCGAATGGTATTATCGACTCGGTGCCGAGCTGCTGAAGATTAATGTCTCGGCTTTTCGCAACTCGAAACGGTAATCATCTTTTTATAATCGTAACTATACACATTTGTTTCTATAAAACCGCTTCGCATGTCCTGAGAAGTAAGAAATGAAAAGAAGATAAAAAAAGAGAGAGAGAGAGAGAGAGAGAGAAAGAGAGACAGTCAATCTCGTTTCCTGCCTCTTTCTCTCTCCTCTTCCTTTTCTTTTTGCTTAGTTTCTCTCTTTTTCCTCTTTCTCTCTTTCTCCCTCTCTCTCTCTCTCTCTCTCTCTCTCTTTGTTTCTGTGCTTTTCTTTCTCTTTCTCTTTCGCTTCCTGTCTCGCCCTACTCCTCTTTGTCTCCTATTTTTTATCTCTTCCTTCTCCCAACTCCTCTATCATTCTATCTGCTCTTATCTCTTCCCTATTTCCGTTCCAGCCATCTCACTCCATCTCTTCTTCTGTCTTTATTTATTTCTTCCTATCTCTTTACCCCTGTCCCTCTTTAGTCTTATCAATAAGGTCCTTGTCTCTTTCCTTCTCGCAACCCGTAGCACTTCGTGTCACTGCAGCCTTACCTCGCGTCGGATCAAGACAGGTAAAGACAGAAAGTGACACAGGAGTGACAGCGGGAGAGTATACGTACATTTCTTTGCTTTTGACGTTTGTTATTGGGTAATACCATCACATAGCCCGCTGCCGCTCTTGCCACATTCTACGTTATCCTTTAACACTCAGCTACGGCTCTTGTACGAATTCTTGCATTCCTGCACGAAGTTTTCAAGAAATAGTGGGAGAAAAAGAGAGAAGAGGGATAGAAAAAGAGCAGAAGAGAAACCTATTGAAACCTTACAAAATACATACATGATCAATGAGTCAACGAAATTACCAATTCATGGTCGACATACAATGAAATGTTAGAATATCATTAGAGAAATGCAAGAAAAATATATATAGCTTCTAAACTAAGCCATCTCAATTTTGTAGATGACGATATATTATGACGATAAAATTGCATCAGTAAAAAAAGAAACTTTCCAGTCTTTCTGTAGGCTGTCAGTTCTATAAGTCTATATTTGTAATCGCTATAGGAAATAGGACACCCCATTCGAGAATTAAGCTTCGAAAATTAGTAGAAAAACGTTATTCTTCACTCAATTTCAAGTTGACTTTACTTTAATAGGATTTTTATCTAAAGATCAGCGCGTTAGCAGAATATTTAATATTAAAAATTAAAAAGTTACGAAAACAACGTGATCCATCGCGACCGTCGTATTAATTCGAATACACGCTAAGAAAGTAATCTTTGAGTATAAATTTCTCGAAGCTTATATGCTCGCCGTGAGACGTCATTCATGCGCTATATATATTTATCGAATTATCTAGTACACACTGATATCATACATGCAAATACGATCCATAATTTGCACGCGAGAGAAGCCACAAAAGAATCGATCCGCATGTCTAGACGTACAAACAACTTTCCGTTACTCCATTTTTTTTTTCTTTAGACAATACGTTTAAAAGGTACGCGAAGTTTCAGCTCTGCGTATTAATCGCGTGAATTTGAGGTTGAACGCGTCGCGTTCGATTTCGTTCGCGACGCGACGACATATCGAAAAAGGAAAAGTAAAAAAGGGAAAACTTTCGACCGAGATACATTTTTTCCCGACTGTATGCACGGTCGGTGTTAATAAAGATTTTAACTCGGCCTCCCTCTTCCACTCTTTGTCCCACGCGGACTGCGCTGCACCACGCCTCCTAAAACCCTCCGGGCATCGTTCGTTCGGGCCGCGTTCTCTGTCCCTTCTCGGCTCGCCTCAAAAATTCTTGGTACTCTGCCGCTTCCGAGAAAGCGCTGTGCGGTCGCTTCGCGCCCGCGTCGCGTCACCGACCTACTCCTCTAACGAAAGAGAAATAAAGAGGAAGATAGATCGATAGAAAAGATCCAATGATCCTGCGTTCCAGTTTTGAATATAGGTGCGCTTTTTTTAATCTAGAAAAAACATAATTTCACAAGAGCGAGATTAGAGAGAGAGAAAGAGAGAGAGAGAGAGAAAGAGAGAGAGAGAAGAGGAAAAAGGAAGTTGTATAACAAGATGCAATAAATGAATCATACAGCTCACAACAACTTTTATTGTATTAAATATATCAATTACTGATGTTCATTATCTTCTTTTTTTAATTAATTCATGTTACTTATTACCAAGAATTATAATATAAATTAATTAATTCATGTTACTTATTATCGAGAATTATAACATAAAATAAAATTTAAAAGAACTGATGCCGATTATTAGCTTCATTTATTCATTCTTAAAAAAAAATTTTAAATTATTAAAAATATCATAAACATTAATGCATTAATGTTCATCAAAATTGTCCAAAATACATCTTTATTATACTTTAAAGTATGTAATACAAAAATAACAATTTTATTAATTCGTGACTTACAAAGATAAACTGCATGTAAAAATTTAATAAACATGTATTTATTTTATAAACTCCGAATTATGAATTATTATTTGAGCCCCAGAGGCTGTCCGATTCAGGTGGCCATAAAGCTTAAATTGTTATTAATTATTATTATTTTTAATTAATCATTTAAGTGATCTACAATGTATGACTGCAATAATATTTTTCATTTTATACAGTGAGACGGAAGAGAGAGAAACGAGGGAACTTCGATTTCATTGTAAACAAGTAATGAGCATTTTGTGACAATAAATCACAGTCCGTGTGTGCCACTCACAAAAACGAAATGAACCAATTTGACGTACTCTCTCATGCCTTTTCGTTCCAGTTCCATTGCGCGTATTCCAGTCCAGCGCGAAAATATCAGTTCATCGATTGTTTTATGTGCAGTTTTATGACTTGCACCTCTCGGTAATAAAACGCGGGAGACCTATATATACGGTCTGTACATTTAAAAATGCTATTTATTATGTATTATATTCGACGAGTATTCGGTGTGCACATTTTCATCCGCGCGAAATCTTTGGAAGCCGCTCCCCTGGCAACGAGGCTACATGATGGTATATCGCAAGGTTTTCGCTTACAAGGAAAAAATGATTTTATTGAAAATATTTAAAAATTTAGCCGCAAATACGGATCTGAAAATAATTTTATTGAACTATCGCAATATAATTATATATGTAGGACGCTCAAGCTGGTTGATAAAATGTCAAAATGTTTTGCATTATACATCATGTTTGAGTTTTCTATAATTATTTTGATGGTTTAATAAAATTAATAATAACGGAAATATTATAATTTCCTTATATGCATACATACATATATATATGACTTTCGAAATAAAATTAAATAATGAGAATTAAAGTAAATGAGAGTATAACGCAGTTATTGTAGGGTGATTAAATAATACTATTATTCAATGCAGTATTTAATTGTATTGAATATATTTTTCTATACGTTAATAAAATTAGTTTTTAATAAATCTGTATCTATATACATATAGCTAAATTTGTAGTTCGGCAACATCTTTTGTTTTGTATATATTAATTTTTACCGAAAAGTTATTATTCGCAAAATCATTCAGTTTTAACAGTTGTTTTAATGTTGAGTTTTAATCTTTTTCAAGATTCTGCTTTTTTGTTGTTTTATTCTTACGCAAAAAATTTATTCATCATTTTTTGACGATCCCCGAAATTGACCTCACGCCTTACACATAGACTGTTAATATGAAATTTAATATACTTTTAAGTTACACAAGTTGAATTTAAATTCATGACATTACATTAAATTGAATATATTTATAACTGAAAAGTATATTTGTGTATATGAAATTTAAAATGCTTTCATAAAATTTTATGAAATTTTATGAAATTTAACTTTCAATAAAATTTTATATGGATTTGCATGAAATTTAATGCGCATGTTTATTACATTTCAGATTATTGTAACTTCATTTTCAGTTAAATCATTTACTTTTCAGTTACCTTATAACCACTATCTTTCATTATATGTTACTTAAATTCATTATAAAATTTCCAACAGTGTATATTACTCATTCATTTATACACGTTGGTTAAAAGCGGTCGATTCGCTACCCACGCGTTTCTTCGAAACCGTCAGGATAACGGTCCACGCATGTTCTAGGATAGAGCGGTGATTTCCAAGAGAGAAGGAGAGCACTGCGGCCGATGCAACTCAGGTAGTTTCCTACATTCATAGCTGCGCCGATGCCTGTCCGCCCCGGAGCACCCCGGCTCTGTGATGAATATCCGTGTGGGTCCCTCCTCTCCGAAGGCATTCCCTCCCTTTCCACCTCTCTCCGCCTCCCGCCCTCGGTTTCACCCCATTCAACCTCCTCCTCTTCTCTCCCGCCCAGCCGTCCTTTGTCGTCCACGGATGCACACAATGCTGCGGAGTCGAGGTCCGTGGTATGCCTCCCTCTTGTCTCCCTGCCTGCCCTTTCAAAGGTCCTTCTCTCCTTTCCTTTGGATCCGCGACTCCGTGAAAAGGACTTAATCACATGCGGCACTAGAGATTTGTCCCTTTCCGCCAGGTAGCGGCGTGCGTGTGCGTGTGCAGGAGGGAACAGGACGAGAGATCGCAAGGATTTCACCGGGGCCCGATTGTGCGATTACTTCTCTCTCTCTCTCTCTCTCTCTCTCTCTCTCTCTCTCCTTCTTCTGTCTCTTTCCTTGTTGTAATTCTCTCCCCTTTCGCGTTTATCCAGGCCCCGTTTCGGGTTTTCGGGAAAGGCCAAACGGCAGGTACCTGCTTCTTCCTTTGTGCCATCGTGCTTGTATGCGAGAGAACGAACGAGCAGCACATGGTAATTCTTTATACACCTTTTTGGAGCAACGTGTTCTCCATATTCTCGATTTTCGATCGAATGTCTACGTAACTGTAGACTCCAAGGGTCCCTTCGTTGCATCTAGGGTTTTTCATTCCAGACTACTGCAAAGCTTACAGAAATGATTTCGTTCACTTGGGATCTCTCTTTTTCTCGAGCATCGAACTCCTTGTTACTCTCTTGAAAGTTTATGGTTGGCACTGTTCGCTTTTATTTTTGTTTTTATAATTAAATATCTTGATAATTAGATATTAATGGTATGATTCTGGTTTAAAAAGATTTGGAATTTATTTCAACCAAGTTGAATTTTAATTCTTAGTATATATATATAAATAATGGGGTTCCATTCTGCGCATTTCTTTTCTTTGAAATGCTAGGAGCACCTGTTTAAATAATGCTTCCTCTTTCCTTTTTTTACTGAACCTTACAAATAAAAATGTAAAAGTATTTTCTAAACTTTTCTAAAAATGTTGAAGTATTATATAATAATCTTAATACTTAATAATTTGTGTATACTCATAAAAGTGATGGAAATGAAGACGAATGTTCCATCGTGTATACTAAGAATTAAGATTCACTTTTCTTCTGCTTACATTGTGAAAAAATATCTAAAAAATTATTTGTGGGATACAACGTTTATTTTACTGAACTAAAGTCTTATTTTAACATAGTAAAATAAATTCTATTCTCAGAAAATAAATTTGCATTTATTTCATTTTTTACAATTAATAAAATTTATTTTATAAAATAATTTTATTTCACTATAATCAAATTTTTTTATAACTAATAAATACCGTAGAGAACGTCACATATATAACATTTGCTAACAAATATTTTGATTTTTCTCGGTATATACGAGCTTGTGCGATCGTGACCGCGTTAGAATGTTACAGGTGACATTACGAGAATACTCCGACTGTATTTACATTATTGTAATATTTATTTGCGTTTATGTACGCTTGGTATAATTTATCACTCGCTAGTGGTAAATCTGTCAAATGTACAAACGTCTCAATCTAGCGCTATCAAATAAATCGAATTTATTCTTCGAAATCTCTTTGCACCTTTGAACCAATTGAACTTCTATTGTATTTTTTATGCAATTTTCTCGATGTTTTACTAGCAATGTATTACTAGCAATGTATTACTAGAAATAAAATAAAATTAAAAAAAGGAAATTTGTTATTTGATACTTATTTTTTTATCTCATTTATTGTATTTGTTCGCTGTATTTATATCTTTAGAGATTCCTGAAGAATTACCTATTCTTGATGTCTTGGAAAGAAAAATCTTTTCAAACCCATGTTTACGGCAGTCTTTTCACATCATTTTCAAGGCAGAGACATATTTTTGCAATATTCTGTACAGCTTTTTATTAGGCGGGGCAAATTGCGATGGGATCGAAAAAGAATCTAGAGTGGCTGACAGTGAATATTCTCGCTTTTCGATTTTGACGCAGCTTATCGCTGGATTTGCGATGTATAAGAAAAAAAAAGAAATAATATTGAAATGTTTACATATTTCTTTGACGAAGATTATCATGATGGTACATTAAACGTTATCCGAGGGTTGAAATTCTCCTTTCGTAAAAAAAAAAGGAGAATATTCAGAAATCTAGAGAGAAAGTAGCATTAATTTACGTGTAATTTGCTTGATATGTAATATTTTCATCGCGAGAAATATCGCATCTGTTATTCTCTCTGTTATATCTGTCGTTCGTTTCGCAGCTCGTCGATATCCTTCTTTTTTTTTTATTTCGTACGAAATTCCGTGTAAATCGCCCGAAAATCGCGCGAGACGACGTGCGCGTAATTATCAACATAGAGATATACAATTTTTCCCTCCCTCTCCTCCTACATAGCGATATCGGGGACGGAGGTCATAATAATGAATATTCCTTTAGCGACACGTGTACAACAACACATCGAATAAATTAATGTGGGTTGCATTTCCATGCGAATATGTCATCCGCATTCGCGTGGCCGCTGCGCCACGCGAATATCGCTCTCGCGCTGCGTGTCATTTTATAATGTTTGTTTCGCAATCGATCGAACATATAGTAGCGCCATTTACAGGAGCCGCGATGGCAAAGGGCAGCGGCGCGCAACAAATGACGCGGACTAATATCTCATGATAATGAAAACCCGAAACACGAGCACAGTGGCGTATCGGGCGACCGATCGCGATCTTTGATGTCGCGTTACTATCACGCGCGCATTTCATTTTAATGTATTTATCTCGATCCAATCCCGATAATTGAAGGCTCCATTTCGACATTGGTCACGAATTCCTAATTCTTCCTCCTCTGCGACGTGTGGAATTAATATAATAATAAACAAAAAAAAAAGTTGCGTACAAAAATGAAGACTTTTTATCGAAGAAGCACGCTAAAAGGATTTCGCATGTATTTTATGGAAATGTTCTCCTCTGCCTTTTCCCATTTTCTAGTCATTTTTAATATCACTTTTGTAATTTGAATAACAAAATATAGCAGTTCTAAAGCAGCGTTTTTGGATAAAATTATCCAAACAAAATTGCGAGCCTTTTAACGCAGCGTAATGATATGTGTGCTGCAAGTAGATAGCGCTTTCAATGGTAATGCATAATTCAACTGCAATAGGCGATAAAACTACACATATGCAAATTGCAAAGGCAAGACGCGCCGGTGAACGACCAGTTCAAACAAATATTTTTCATTCTACTTCATTGTAGTTATACGCGTTACTTTTAAATTCGATTGTCTTAAAAATAAATTTAAAATAGACAGATGAAATTATGTGAATTTCCAGGGAAAAATTTATTTTCACCAAGAACATGAATTGATTTATTTTCGGAGTCTTCTAATTTAATTAATCCTCCTTGCGTAAATCTGTATTTCGCGCTAATGCGTGGGTTGTCTAATTTTGGCGCCAAGAGAGAGAGAGAGAGAGAGAGAGAGAGAGACAGAAAGAGAGAAAGAGAGTGTGTGTTTCCTATTATTCCGTCTAAATTATATAAACGGGTAAAGCCCTCTCCGAATGTGAAACCCGAGCGTATCGATACCAGACCGCGGCTTCCATTATAGATCGCGGTTATATGAAAACACAAATTAATTTTCCCTGGATGTACGCGCGAGGGAGTACACGTTGTGTGCATTTCGCACGCGGTAAAATCAAACCGGCGCTAATTTCAAATGAAATACATTTTATTCGCCGTGCTAGGATCCGCGGTAGTGTGTGCACGGTAACGCATAGGTGAGCGCCCCCTTTTCTCCTCCTCTCCCCACCCCTCCGTGAAACACGAGGCGACCGACTTCTGGCGAGCGGGAGAAGCGTAATTACGTTAATGGCGTATCGTAAAACACGCGTCCCGATCGGCCGAGAACGGTTGGCGCGCTCGCGCGCG